>MDTA01103159.1_pt1 | contig 54476 bp, 48 predicted proteins | sample 811151 | NCBI WGS metagenome assembly MDTA01 (sample SAMN05326648, study PRJNA326480) | marine metagenome | isolation source: seawater | place: Indian Ocean: South | collected 2010
AAAGACTTTTTTCATTTGTGGCGGTATTTTTCATTATGTAATTTGGTGCACTGTAATCTCCAAATCTTTTGAGTGATGCATTGAGTGTATAATAAAATCCATTGGCTTGACTTTTAGTTAATTTTGATCTTAATACACTACCTCTTCCATTTGAAGCTCCAATGATTGAGGTATTTCCATATAGACTATCTTCAAGAGAAATCTTTTCTGATTCTCCAATGATTATTCCACCTAAAGCACTTCCTGTATATTGTAATGCACCGGCACCTTTAATCAAAGTGATTTTATCTAATGAATTTATATCAATATTTGGAGCGTGTTCTACACCCCATTGTTGGTCTTCCATTCTAACTCCATTATTTATAATTTCAACTCTATTGCTGTGTAAACCATTAATAACAGGTTTAACAATTGAATTCCCCGTATTAAATGATGAGACTCCTGATAAACTAGTCAGTGCGTCGCCTAAAGTTTCACTCGCATAACTCTGAAGAGTTTCAGTTGATATAACATTTTCAATAATAGTTTTAGATTTTTTTTCAAATGAATTTCCATACAAAATAATCTCATTTAATTCCTTTATGTGGTGTTCTAAGCGAAATATTTTTTCTCTATTTTTTGAAATATTTACATCAAATTCTTTTGAATCACAAAGAGGATGTGATATTTCAAAAGTGTAATTTTGATTACACAAATTATCAATTGTGAAAAAACCATTATCATTTGTAAAACTTACATAAATTCCGTCAATAGATATTGATGCCCCAGAAAGAGGAGAATTATCATGAAGATCGAATACTTTACCACTAAAAGAATTTTTACAATCTTGGCCTTTTATTTGAATAGAGAAGATAAGAGCGACAATTAAATACAAAAACGCCGAACAGTCAGCACAAACTTTCGTTTCTGGTAATGCTTTTATCCTTGAGGGATTTATTTCTTTATTACATTTACCACAATTCACTTAAAATAATTTTAATAATAAATAAAGGATTAACTTAGGGTAGTTATCACAAAATGTGTAAACTACCCCAAGATTTATTGAATAAATTTTGTTAAAAAAACTTTACAACTACTCTATAGTAATATTGAAAGTTGTTTCAATATCTGTTGAACCACCAGCATCTGCTAAACCGGTATTTGGTTTTGTTGGTTCATGCCTTAGGGTAAAAGTTAGTGATCCACTACTTGCAGTATTTGCAGTAAGTGTAAACTCAGTTCCTAATGGGTTACCGGCAGAATCATTGTTAGCATATTCGATCGTTGCATCTAAACCGCCAGCAAGCGTGTAAAAAACCTGATGATCTAGATCTTCTTCCTCTACTTCCTCGGTTATATCCTCAGCAGGCGATTCTAACTCATTTAAAAATTCTATTGCTCCTGCGTATACAGCTCCAGCGGTTAAATTACCTGAAACAGATACTACTGGATCATTAGGTCCATCACCATCAAGATCTTGTGTTTTTAAAGTTACTATTGTTGTGCTTCCACTTGTTGGAGCGAGTGTTATTGTCATAGTTGTGATAACTTCTTCTTCATTAACGGCCTCAGGTTCAACTGTTATTGAATCTTTTGAACAAGAGATAATTAAAGTTATCATTAAAAGGGTACCAAAGTAATATTTTAAATTTTTCATTTTTGTTAATAGGTTAATTTAGTTAAAAGTGCTACGAAACTCGTAGCTTGATTAATTAGTAATAATTATTTAGAAATTAAACTATACTAGGTGGTCCTCTTAGGAATAAAGTTTTGTTTTTGTTTGAAGAAAAATTAAATAGATATGTGTTTGATTGATTTTTTAAAAAAAATTTATTTTCAAGTTTTATTTTTAATAAAGGGCTTGATTTAAAAACAGATACATTAAAATCACTACAAGAAAAACAAGAATCTAATTTTTCATGAAAATGAGTTGAAGTATCTTTGCATACCTCATGTTTGTGATCACCAAAAACTTTGTGTGAGTTCAATACTAAAGGCAGCATAAAAACTGACAACAAAAAAGTAGCAGCTAACTGAGGGTAAAAAGATTTATTATTTTTCAAGCAATCAAACTAATGTGTAAAGTTAAAAAAAAATTATCTTAGATAAATATAAATTTAACTTATAATATTGGTGAATAGTGAAAATTTAATTTCTGGATTAAGAGAAATACTTGAAAGTAATCAAATACTTCTTGGCGAGGATGTAAAATCTCGTTTTTCTCACATATGGAAAACTGATGAACCTCTTCAAGCTCTTGCAGTAACTTTTCCTAAAAATACCAAAGAGGTAAGTGAGATTGTTTCTCTGTGTAATAAATTTGATCAAAAAATAATTGTTCATGGTGGACTAACCAATCTAGTCGGAGGTACAGAAACAAAAATTGATGAGTTAGTAATTTCTTTAGAAAAAATGAATTCTATCGAAGAAATTGATCCTCAAAGTAAAACAATTACCACACAATCTGGAGTAATAATTGAAAACTTAATCAATGCTGCCGCTGACAAAGACTTATTATTGCCATTAAATTTTGGAGCCAAAGGATCCGCTCAAATTGGTGGTGCAGTTTCTGCTAATGCTGGTGGACTTCGTGTTTTTCGATACGGTATGACCAGGCAAATGGTACTTGGAATTGAGGCTGTTTTACCTGATGGAAAAATAATTTCTTCATTAAAAAAGATAATTAAAGATAATTCAGGTTACGACTTAAAACAGCTTTTCATTGGTAGTGAAGGTACTCTGGGAATTGTCACCAAGGTTGTACTAAGACTGCAAGAATCTCCAAAAAGCAGATCTTCTGCGTTTGTTGCATTAAATTCCTATGAAAAAGTTGTAGAACTTCTTAAGTATCTGGAAAAAGAACTAAGCGGCAGCCTGAGTGGTTTTGAATTAATTTGGAATTCTACCTATAGGGCAATGACTGAGTCCTCAGATTTAATTAAACCAATAGAATACAATTATAATTACTATGTATTTATTGAAAGTCTTGGTAGCCAGGCAAAAAAAGACTATGAATTATTAGAAAGTCATATTGAATCAGCATTAAAAAACGAAATAATTGAGGATGCAGTTATGGCAAGAACAGAAAAAGAATTAAATCAAATATGGCAAATTCGAGAAGATGTATCCATTCTTGCATCTAAAGCAAAATATGATCAACATTTTGATATTAGTATTCCTATTCCAAAAATTGGTGAAATTATTGATTCGATAACCAAAAAATTGAAAACAGTCGATTCAGTTAAAACAATTTTTCCCTTTGGTCACGTTGCAGATGGAAATATCCACTTTATTATAGGAAGAGATAAGGATGATTTAAAAACTATTGATCTTATAAATTCAATTGTTTACTCCCCACTAAAAAAACTTAACGGATCACTATCCGCAGAACACGGAATTGGACTTCATAAAAAAGGATATCTGAAGACAAGCAGATCGGAAGAGGAGATTGAATTAATGAAAAATATAAAAAAACTATTTGATCCAAAAAATATTTTAAATCCTGGTAGAATAATTTTTTAAAAATTTAAAATTTCAATAACACTGGTACAAAGAAGTATACCATAAAAGAAATTAAAATTATAGAAATTATATTAAGCCAAAAACCTTTTTTTATCATATCTGGAATTCTTAAATAACCTGATCCAAAAACAATTGCATTAGGTGGTGTGGCAACAGGTAACATAAAAGCACATGAGGCTGCCATAGTTGCACTAATCATTAATATCAATGGATCAATATTCATCTCCAGACCAATAGCTGCCAAAACCGGTAAAAGCATCGCAGTAGTTGCAAGATTTGATGTCATCTCCGTTAAAAAGTTAACACTTGTAACAATAGATAGAATCAATAATATCATGGGGAGTCCATTTAATGAAGTTAAATTATTCCCAAACCATACAGATAATCCAGAATCAACAAAACCTTTTGCTAAAGCCATTCCACCACCAAATAATATTATAACTCCCCACGGCAACTTTACTGCCTCTTTCCATATTACCAAAGATCTTTTGTTGCTCTTTACAGGAATTACAAATAATAAAATTCCAAAAATCATTCCGATTATAGTATCATCGATTCCAGGTAAAAATTTTTCTATTTGTGATCGTGTTATCCAACATAATGCAGTTAAAAAGAAAATTACCCCTACCCTTTTTTCCTCAGCTGAAATTTTTCCCAATTCAGATTTTAATTTTATAATCTGATCTTTTCCTAAAGGAAATTCATCCATAAAATAATTGTTTGAGATTTTTGTAATATATATCCAACATAAAAAAAGCAATGTTATTGAAATTGGAAAGCCAATAATAAACCAATCCATAAAAGTTATTGTGTATCCAAAATTAGATTCTACAACTCCTCTAAGAACCATATTCGGCGGAGTCCCAAATAAAGTTGCAATTCCACCAATTGAAGCGCTGTAAGCAATTGATAATAAAAGTGACTTAGAAAAGTTTTGATTATTATTTCTTGATTCATTTGATTTATTATCTAGTTGGGTAATTATCGCAAGAGCAATTGGAAGCATCATAACCGTGGTTGCCGTGTTTGATATGAACATAGATAGAAAAGCGGTTGATATCATGAAACCTAGAATAATAAAATTAATTTTAGTACCCATAAAAGAAATAATAGTTAAAGCTATTCGTTTATGTAAACCCCATCTTTCAATAGCTATAGCAATTATAAAACCTGCCAAATATAGAAAAACGAGATTGTGTCCATATTGTGATGTTGTCTCAGAAATACTTAGAGTCCCGGTAAGTGGAAAAATAACAATAGGTAAAAGCGATGTGACGGCAATGTCAACAACCTCTAAAACCCACCAAATTGCCATCCAACTTGCTGTTCCTAAAACATATTTTCCCTCAGTACTAAGATCATTGATGGATATAAATTGTATTAAAATGAATAATAATGGTCCAAATAAAAGACCTGAAATTCGTTTAATTGAAATCATTTATAATTATTACTTTTTGAGGTGTGATCACTTAAAATTAACCATTCATTATTTAATTTAACGAATGTTAAAGTGAAAAAACCTGAATCCTCTTTCTCTGGATAAATCAAAATATATTTTCCAACTAAATACGCTACGTATTTTGTTATTCCAGATATTTTTAAAATTTCAAACTTTAATTTCCCCATTTCATTTATAGTGGGGTATGTATTTTTATATCTTTCTTTAACTGATTTGAATCCGTAAAAAGGTCCCTTTGAGCCATTAAAAACTAAATCATTTGAATTGAGATATCCTTTCATAAAACTATCAATATCTCCCTTATTCCAATCCGTTTCTTGTTTTTTTAATACTGATCTAATTTGATCTTTATCTATCAAACTAATTGTGTCTTGTGTGTAAATCAAATTTTGAAATACAAAAATTAAACTAATAATTAACGTTTTTGTCATTTGACAAAAATAAAATTTATTAACAGAAACCAAATACTTATTATAAAGTCTAAATTTCTTAATGTTTAAGTCATAAATTTGAAAAAGAAAATAAAAACTATGGAGATCATAAAAACACTGATTATTGGAAGTGGTCCTGCGGGTTATACTGCTGCAATTTATGCCGCTAGGGCAGATTTAAAACCCATAATTTATACAGGTATGGAGCCAGGAGGTCAACTAACCACAACCACAGAGGTAGACAATTTTCCTGGTTACCCAAATGGAGTTGATGGTCCTGCAATGATGGTTGATCTTCAAAAACAAGCTGAAAGGTTTGGAACAGACGTGAGAAATGGTCACATTAGTAAAGTAGAGTTTTCATCTCAAAATGGGGGTATTCATAAAGCATGGGTTGATGATAAAACAGAACTCAGAGCTGAAACTGTAATAATTAGTACTGGTGCTAGTGCAAAATATTTAGGGATTGAAAGCGAACAAAGACTTCGTGGTGGTGGAGTTTCTGCATGTGCTGTATGTGATGGATTTTTTTATAAGGATCAAAATGTTGCTATTGTTGGAGGTGGCGATACTGCCGCCGAGGAAGCAACTTATTTAGCAAATATCTGTAAAAAAGTAACTATGTTAGTCAGAAAAGGAGAAATGAGGGCTTCCAAAGCAATGCAACATAGAGTAACAAAAACAAAAAATATTGATTTAAGATACTTTTCTGAAATAGAAGAAGTTATAGGAGATCAAGTTGTTGAAGGGTTAAGAATTGTAAATAATAAAACAGGAAAAAAAGAAGAAATAAAAATAACAGGTCTTTTTATTGCAATTGGCCATAAACCAAATACTGAAATTTTCCTGAATCAACTAGAAATGGACGAAGGAGGATATATTATTACTGATGGTAAAACAACTAAAACAAATAAACCTGGAGTTTTTGCTTCTGGTGATGTTCAAGATAAAGAATACAGACAAGCAGTAACCGCGGCAGGAACAGGATGTATGGCAGCATTGGATGCAGAGAGATACATTAATAGTTTAAGATAATTAATTTAAATATATTATTGTTCAATCAATTTTGAGTGGAATGATTCTAAGATCCCATTTTTATATATGAAACTTATAATGATGGGGTTGCAACAAACTTCACAATCCTCAATATATTCATCTTCAACTACAGATGTATCAATTAAAACTGATATTTCTTGCCAACATTTTGGACATTGAAAGAAATGTTCTATTAACATTAAAAACTATTTAATTTATTATGTTCTCTCTCCCATTGATCAATTAAATCTTGAAGCTGTTTTTTTTTCATATTGTATTTTTCAAAAAAATCATTCGATTGAATGGTTTTCTCATAATTAATTTCTAATTCTATGTCAATATTCTTAATCATTTTTTCAAGCTTATCAATTTTATTTTCTAATTTTTTAATTTTATTCACAATACTTCCCTTTTTCCTTTGTTTTAAATAATCATCATTTTTTTTTGGATTTTTTAAAGATTTAAACGCTTGTGATTCAGAATCAATTTCTGTAAAACTTTGGATTTTTTTTTCGTCTAAATAAGACTTTACTCCACCCAAATGCATTTTAACTCTTCGGTCTTTGAACTCTAAAACATTTGTGCAAAGCCCATTTAGAAAATCTCTATCATGTGAAACTAAAATTAAACTGCCTTCAAATTTTTTGAGTGCTTTTTTAAGAACATCCTTTGAGAGAATATCAAGGTGATTTGTTGGCTCATCCATCACCAGAAAATTAAAAGGTTTTAAAAGGAGTTTGCATAATGCTAATCTATTTCTTTCCCCCCCAGAAAGAACACTTACCTTTTTATCTACGTCATCCCCTTTAAAAAGAAAAGCTCCTAAAATATCACGAATTGAAGATCTATTGTTTTCATTAGCTATTTCCTCCAAAGTTTCTATGATAGATAATTCTCCATCAAGGTGTTCAGATTGATTTTGAGCAAAATATCCGATTTCAACATTATGGCCTAAATTAAGTTTACCACTATATTTTATCTCACCAACTATTATTTTGGCTAATGTAGATTTACCTTGTCCATTTTGACCAACAAAAGCTGTCTTACTTCCACGCTCAAGCAACATATCAACTTGATTAAAAACTAAATTATCTCCATATTGTTTTGATATTCCCTTAGTTTCTAATATTACTTTTCCTGATAATTTGCTAACAGGAAATTTAAGCTTCATCACCTTACTTTCCTCCTGATCTATTTCAATTCTTTCAATCTTATCAAGTTTTTTAATAAGTGACTGAGCCATAGTGGCTTTTGAAGCTTTAGCTCTAAATCTGTCGATTAATTTTTCGGTATTCTGTATTTGCTTATCCTGATTTTTTTTAGCTAATTTTTGTTGTTCGATTAGCTCTTTTCTTAACTTAATATAATCTGAATATGGTTTTTTAAAATCAAATATTTTTTTTTGAATAATTTCAATTGTTCGGTTAGTAATATTGTCTAAAAAAACTCTGTCATGAGAAACCAATAAAACAGCTCCTCTAAACTTAACCAAAAATTGCTCTAACCATATAATTGAATGAATATCTAAATGATTATTTGGCTCATCTAATAACAGAACATCGTTTTCTCTTAATAATAATTTAGCTAGTTCAATACGCATTCTCCAACCCCCTGAAAAACTTTTAGTTGGTTTACTAAAATCATTTCTTTTGAAGCCCAATCCGAGCAATATTCTTTCTGTTTTTGATTTATATTTATATCCACCTAATATTTCATATTTGGATGTTAATTCAGTCAATTCTTCAATTAAATTTAGGTATTCGTCACTTTCATAATCAGTTCTTTTATCCAATTCATTATTAATATAATCTTGTCTCTTTTCAATTTTTAAAATTTCAAAAAAAGCTTTATATGTTTCCTCAATTAAATTGACTGTATTTTTAAAGTCTATATCTTGTGGTAAATATCCAATTTTGCAATCTTTATGGATAGATAAGGAACCTTTTGTTGGACTTTGCTCTTGTGCTAATAATTTTAATAAAGTTGACTTACCAGCTCCATTTTTTCCTATTAATGCGACCCTATCTCCATTACCCAATCTAAAGTTTAGATCATCAAATAAATTAAAGCCTCCGAAGGAAACACTTATGTTTTGTGCACTTAACATTAACTAAAATATTTTTTTTATAAAAAAACGTCTCACAATGGAGACGTTAATTCTAAATCTAATATTAGTTGTTCCACATATCTTGTTCGTAGTCACGTATCTTATTCTTAATTCTTTCTGATTCAAGAATCTGCCTAAGTGCATCTTTATATATATAATCCTTCACCTCCCTATCGTTATATGGATTTTCTTCTTTAAAAATTATTGAATTAAAACGTCGAGCATTTAACATTAAGTCGAATGTTATTGGTTGTGAAGCATTTTTTGAGTTAAAAATTTCATACTTATTTAAAGATTCTCTTGCTGCAGGAAACCAAACCCAAAAGAGAGGAGATAAATCTTGATCTTCTTTTGGTGTTTTTTCTTCCGAATATTGTCGAATGAAGTTAACATCTGGAGCAACTGGTGCGATTCCCAACAAACGATATTTCATCTCACCTAAACGTTTGTCAAAATACCATGTTCCCTTAATCCAATATTGTTCAATATCAAAAGAAGTTAGATTAGTAGTTAAATAATCCTCATCTGTTAAAGGTTCACCGTTATTTGCTTTTTCAACCCCAAGATCAGTCATAACCTGAGCAAATAAACCGTCCTGTACATCTTGTATACTCATTTTATCAGTAAAATATGGAGACGTATAAACTTCAGTTATGTTTCCATTGATAATATTTTCTGTTAGAACATCGAACAATGGTTTTCTATGAGGGCTTACATTTTCAACGGGATAATAATAAGGGAAATTGATTCTTTCATCCAAATCAATCTTCTCCCAAACTGTCTTAGACCACATAACATCTCTATCGTCAACATAACCATATGCTAAGGGCTCATTATCACTTGTAGCTAATTGCTGCTCATTTAATTGTCCAATTTCTTGAGGGATGACAGCGTTTAGGAGGTTAGCTTGGGATAATAAAGTTGAATTAACAAATAAAAAAACTAAAACAAAAAATGATTTAAAAAAATTCATGACTTATCCTCCTATGTTAACTATTACTGGTGCTACTTGCTTAAATATATATTTTGGACTCTTAGGGTTTCTAACTTTGACGTCAAAAACCTGAACACTTTGACCTCTTTTGGCAGCTCGTAAAGCGGTTTTCGCTTTATTGTCAAGTTTGTTTCCTTGAACTGTAATAGTCGGTTTTCCGGGCACTTTAAACTTAAAACTTAAAGTTTGAAGCTGTATGTCAAAATCGAAATCTTTTAATTTTCCGCCTATAGTCGAAACTCCAAGGTCAGCCTTATTTAGTGTTACTATACCATCTAAACCTCTTACAGTACCAACAGGTGCGGGTATATCTTTAACTCTAAATTTAGTAGAGGTGGCTATTTTTTTTCCATCTGGTAATGTTGCACTAGCCCTTATGTTAACTTCTCTTCCTTTTCCTGGTACCATAACATATTTTGATCCTTTGACTTTTCTGAGTCCAGGGGCTGATGCAGAAACCTTATTATTTGCAATTCCTGGGATAGATATTGTCATTGGATTATCAACACCTCTATATACTACGTTCATTTTATCAGCAGATATAACTGCTGAATTAGGTTTTGCAATTACAGGAAAAGATTGGTTAACAGGTATTTTTGATTCTATTCCTTCGTTTAAGAATACAAGATCACCAACAATTTCATGATCTCCAGGAGATCCTGTAGTAACATTTAATTTAACTCCACCAGGAATAAGTTCATAATCATCCTCCTCAAGTGGTAAGCCATCAATAGTTAGATTTACCGAATTTGGATTTTGAGCGCCACCTTTACGACCTAAAATAACACTTCCGTCAAATGTTTCTCCTTGATAATAAGCACCCTTTTCTGTTTTTAGGAGGGTAATATAATTTGATTCATTAACTCCAGATTCTAATTCTAACTCCTTACCTAAAAGAGTTTGCAATACATCATGTTCAGTAGCTTTTATGTCCCCTTGCATCATAGTTAACTTAGCCAATGAAGATACCAATGGAAAGCCCTCATAGTTAGCTGCTAACCAAGGTTGAGTTGTACCATCACTATTCTCAACGTTATTTTCAAAATCACCAGAATAGAATCTTTCTTCTACAAGTCCAATATATTCTGGGTATTGACTTCCAAAAACTTGTATAACATGTCCCCTGTAATTAATCATCATTTCAATGAAGGCCTCTCCTTCCTCAGACACACCACTGGAGTCAAAGAAAATTAAATCCAACGCCTCACCCTTATCCATTTGTGCATACTCCATAAGCTCAGGATCTTTCTCCCTTTGTGCCTCTGTGATTCTATTTTTAATATCTTCTATTTTATCAGAAAACTCCTTAGACTCTTCTTTAATTTCATTTGCTGTTCTATTATGTCCTATCCATTTACCCTCTTTTTCCTTAGCATTAACAGCTATTTTTTCATAATAAACATCGTTACTTTGATCTAAACGGACATTTGCTGATTGAATTTTTTTAAACATCTGACCAAATCCGTCCAGAACCTCTTTACTAACATTTAATGCAAGCATGGTAATAAAAACTAAATACATCAAACTAATTAGTTTTTGCCTCGGTGTTTCTTTTGCTCCTGCCATTATCTATAATTTATATATTAGAATTATATATTTATTTTTTCATTGCAGAAAGCATTCCTCCATATACATCATTTAATGATGCTAAATTTGCAGAAAGTGATTCCATTTGTTTTTTAAGCTGATCTACATCAGCTTGCATTTTATCTCTTAAATCAGATCTTGATTGTGTCGCTTTGACTTGAGAGGCATATAGTTTGTTTAATTCATCTAACTGAGATGCTGCCTTGTCCAATTGTTCAGAGTATTGCGTAGAAGCTGAAATCGCCGTAGAAGCGGGTTCTAAAGCCTTTGCAGAAGATTCTAATTTTTTGATACTAGACGTTAAGTTATTCATGAGGCCTACATCTAATTTAGCTTCTTTCATTATTGCATCGATTTTTGAAGAAAGGCCCTCATTTCCTGATCCTGCAGAGGACTTGGTTCCTCCTCCTTTTGCTTTTTTAACAAAATCGTCATGTTCTTCTTTTATTTCTCCGGTATTTAAAGCTGAAACTGTAAAAATTAAAGCTTCCGTTCCAAGACCTATGCCTAAAACTAAACCTCCAGTAATTGGACCTATTTCAAGGTGAAGAATTTTAAAAAGTGCTCCAATGATTACAACTGCACCTCCTAAACCAAATAGCATGTGCATTGCTACTTTGCTTCTTAATCTTTTATTTAATGCTTTATCATCCATTTTAATATTTGTTTATTTGTTATTAATTAAATATACTATAATTTATCTTATTTTAACCTTTGGTGTTCCAAGATAATCTTGAACCGTTCTAAAACCTATGTAACTTCTTGAAGTATCTGCGTATTCAAAATCTCTAGAACTAACTCTTAAAAAATATGCAACATCTTTCCAAGAGCCACCCCTAACAACTTTTCTATTTTCTTGTTCTAGTGACATATTAGGATTTAAACTAGATACGTACTCATAGGCACCCGTATCATATGAGGAATTTGTCCATTCAGAAACATTTCCTGCCATATTGTAAAGATTGAAATCATTTGGTAGATAGGATTTGGCTTCTACAGTATATACAGCTTGGTCAACAGCATAATCCCCCCTTAGTGGTTTGAAATTTGCTAAGAAACATCCTCTGTCATTCATTAAATATGGTCCACCCCAAGGATATGTACCGGATGGAATCCCTCCACGAGCAGCATATTCCCATTCGGCTTCACTAGGAAGTCTAAACTTATTGACAGTTGGCTTTCCTTTAGATCTTTGATAATTATTTTTATAGTGGGTTCTCCAACTACAGAATGCCATTGCTTGCTCCCAACTAACACCTACTACAGGGTAATCTTGAAAAGCTGGATGAGAAAAATAATCATTATGCATTGGCTCATTATATGAGTACATAAAATCTTTAATCCAAACTGTGGTATCGGGGTATATTGGAATATTTAAAGTGTCAATAAATGATCTGTGAATAGAATCAGGCAGATATTTTGTTCTTCTTTTTTTTGTCTCTCTAGCTGCAGCTTCTGCATTAAAAGTAACAAATGAGTATACTAATTTTTGAACATCTATTTTCATTTCACCATCATACCAATATTCTGGGGGAAGATAGAGGGAGTCCATTACTTCAGCATACAGCTGGTCGGGATAATCTTCTGTTCCGTATTCAATATCTTCATCCCAGTTTATAGGGCGACCGGCATAGGGATCTTCATTTAAATCATAATAATTTTCTCGCATATATTTTTGAAACTCTGATAATTTTGAAGTATCTGCATCTTGGAATGCCCATCTACCGATCCCATCTTTGTCATCGGGAGTTAATTCCTCTTCAGCTGCCTTTCTTGCCATCATCGATAGTACTACAGAATCTTTAACCCAATTAACAAACTGTTTATATTCACTATTTGTTATTTCGGTCTCATCCATGTAAAATGAAGGAACAGTTACAGTTCTTGCTTGAGCATTTTGGAGTTGAGCAACATCTTCATCAGATTTACCCATTATATAGGAACCACCTTCTATTAAGGTCATTCCAAAAGGTTTCTCTGGAAACCACTTTTTTTGCTTTACACCTATTAATTCACCTTTATTTCGCTTTCCACAGCTAATAACAGTGAATATTATTATTAAAACTAAAACAATTTTTTTCATAAGCTTTTTAAGCTCTTTATTGTTTATTTCTTTGCAAAATTATTATTTCGTAGCAAAGAACCAGCAATACTGGCAATTTTTTTTTAAAATTTCATCCCCTTTTGGAGGCTTTTAACCACCTTTCAGGTAATTTATCATTACATGCAGCATCATAATCTGCCTTTGTGCATGGTAATAACGTTGATCTTTTTATTTTATTATCAATGTAATTATCATTTTTTATCTCAAGCCACCATCTTTTACTAATATTACTTTTATAAAAAATTAGCTCTCTATCAGACAAAGTTACAATATACTTTACAAATCCATCTTTTATTGAAATAGGATACTCATTAAACCTACATGAAACCCCTTCAATAAAATACCAAATTATTTGAGCCAGTAAATTATGAAAAATATTTGTGCTAGGCAATTCAAAAAGTCCAAATGATGAGACTACATCACTTATTCCTGCATATCTAGCAAGAGAACAGATGGTTCTAGAATCAATACCATTAGGGTTTAAATAGGTCTTATTTCCTGACGCAATGCATGACAAAGACTTCATATCCACACCAACAATATTTGCATCTCTCAAATATGGTTCACTTACACTTACATCATCCAAAATTTTCCCTAACCTTACAGATTCAAAAAATAACTTATTCATTAAGTCTAATTCTTGTTGGGCAATAAAAAAACTTTGATAACCCAAGTTTGTGTAATTACGAAGAAAATTTGGATCTTCCATTATTATTCTACTCATATAAGATCTTCCAGATATCAATTCTTCATCCTGAGAAAAATCAAATTGATTATCAACAGAGACAATATTAGTTAGGATTTTATTGTAAGAATATGATTTATAAATTGGATAAATCATGTCATGACTTCCACCAACTAATACTGTAACAATATTTAATTTTTGTAGTTCCTTACATATTTCAATCAAGGCAAAATAGGTATCGCTTACAGTATCACCATCAGGTAGGTTACCAATATCAGCAATCTCAAATTTCCAGTTCCCAGTAAAAAGCTTGTAAAAACTATTTCGAAAAGAATCCAGGTCGTAATTTGATGTCGGAAAAAAAGTATTCCTACTTTCAGTCAATCCAATTATTGCAAGTTTGACGTCACCTAAATCAGGAATTCCATCCTCTTCAGTATGAATCTTAATAGATTTACCAATAACTTGACTTGGTAACAAATCCAAATTATTTAAAGGTGTAGCAGATATGGGAATTAAAAGATCTAAACTCACAACTTATTTAGATTTTTTTTTCTTTTTTGAAAATAAAGCTATTTGATCTTTGGCTTCTTGAAGAGTTATTTTTGAAGGATCAACGGTTTTAGGTAGCTCAACCTTTATTTTTCCTTTGATTATATTTGACCTACCCCATCTTGCTTTTTCTATTCTAATACCATCATTTTCCCAATTCGATATAATCTTTTCCTTTTCTTTTTTTAACTTATCGATTATTAATTCTTCAACATCTGATTCTTTGAGATTATCATAATCGTAATTTTTATTTACGTTAATGAATAAATCATTCCATTTTATGAATGGACCAAAACGACCCTTACCCTTTGTCACAGGTAAACCGTCATATTTATGTATTGGTGCATTTAATTTATTCTTTTCCTCGATTAATCTGAGAGCGGTCTTGTAATCAACCTCCGAAGGAACCATTCCTTTACTTAAAGAAACAAAAGTTTTTCCATATCTAATGTAAGGTCCATATCGACCATTATTTACTGAAATCGTTTCTCCTTTATATTCGCCAAGAGTTTTTGGAAGTTTAAACAAATCTAGGACTTCATCCAATGTTATATTTTGAAGTTTTTGGTCAGGATTCAAACTTGCAAATTGAGGTTTCTCTTCGTCATCCGCATTTCCTATTTGAGCTAATGGTCCAAACTTTCCCAGTCTGACTTTAACTACTCTATTATTTTCAGGATGATTTCCTAGAATTCTTTCTCCAGATTCTCGCTTAGCATTTTCTTTAACGTGATCTACATTAATATGAAAATCAGAGTAAAATTTTTTTAACATAGTTTTCCATTGTTGATCTCCATCAGCTATTCTGTCAAAACTTTGTTCAACTTCTGCAGTAAAATTATAATCTAAAATATTTTTAAAATTACTAACTAAAAAATCATTTACAATCACCCCAATATCAGTTGGAACCATTTTACCTTTGTTTGATCCAACTTTTTCAATAAACTGTTCTTCATTTAAACTACCATTTGATAAGCTTAGAATAATATATTTTCTTTCATAACCTTCATCATCCCCTCTTTTTACATATCCTCTATTTTGGATTGTTGAAATTGTCGGAGCATATGTTGATGGTCTTCCTATTCCAAGCTCTTCAAGTTTTTTTACAAGAGCTGCCTCACTATACCTCGCAGGTGGTTTTGAAAACTTTTGAATACACTTTAAATCTTTGATAGATACAGAATCTTTATTTTCGACATTAGGTAAAATTCCACTTTTTTCATTTATCTCATCATCAGTTCCTTCTATATAAGCCCTCAAAAAACCATCAAAAATTATTACTTCTCCACTTGCTGAAAAAAGTTCGTTCTGTTTAGAAGATTTAATTCTAAGCTGAGTTCTTTCTAATTTAGCATCTTTCATCTGAGAAGATATTGTTCTTTTCCAAATTAATTCATAAAGACGTATTTGATCATAATCAGCTGATATTTTAATTTTTGACATATCCGTAGGTCTGATTGCTTCATGCGCTTCTTGAGCAGATTTATTTTTTGTTTTGAAATTTCTTTCTTGAGCATATTCACTACCATAAAGTGTTTCGATTTGAATTATTGCAGACTTTTGTGCATCTTTTGATAAATTAACACTATCCGTTCTCATATATGTTATTAAACCAGATTCATATAGTTTTTGAGCTAATGTCATTGTTTTACTTACTGAAAAATATAATTTTCTTGATGCCTCTTGTTGAAGGGTTGAGGTAGTAAAAGGTGCTACAGGTGATTTTTTAGCAGGTTTTTTATCAATACTACTAATAAAATATTCTGATTCAATACTATCTATTAAAAATTTTTTAGCACTTTCTTTACTATCAAAAACTTTGATTAGCTGTGCATTTATTTTTTTTCCATTTTTTGTTTCAAAAACAGCATTAGTTTTAAATAATTCTTTGGGAACAAAATTTTGAATTAACCTTTCTTTCTCAACAATTAATCTAACAGCAACTGATTGAACTCTTCCGGCAGACAATCCTCCTTTTACTTTAGTCCATAATACTGGAGAAAGTTTATACCCTACCAACCGATCCAATACTCGTCTAGCCTGTTGGGCATTTACTAAATTTTCATCAATTACTCTTGGAGATTTTATTGCTTCTTGGATTGCATTTTTAGTTATCTCGTGGAAAACTATTCTTTTTGTTTTATTTGAATCTAAATCTAGCTGTTGAGATAAATGCCAAGCTATTGCTTCACCTTCCCTGTCCTCATCTGACGCCAGCCAAATAGTTTTGGCTTTTTTCGCTAAGTTTTTTAATTCTCTTACAACCTTTTTTTTGTCATGAGAAACAATATATTTAGGTGAAAAATCTGAATCAACATCAACTCCTAATTCATTTGAGGGGAGATCAACTATGTGACCAAAACTTGAGGTAACTTTAAATTCGTTACCTAAAAATTTTTCAATAGTTTTAGCCTTTGCCGGTGATTCTACAATAACTAAATTCTGAGCCATAGCATAGAAATTTTACTGAACAAAAGTATATAGTTTTTTTAATTATTATTAAATTTTTTTAAACTAGACTCATTTTTTTATAATTTTCAAAAAATCATATCTAATTATAATTAACTGACAATTTGGCATAATTAATATAATTTACTTATTTTTGAGTTTTAATTTCAAAGATAGAAATTGAATAAAAAATGAGAGATTTAAAGGAACCTAAATTATATTCTAAACCTAACTTCAATAGGAAATTTATAAATGCAGTGGTTCAAGAAAAAATTGACGACACTACTGAGATTAAGAAAGAATCTACTTGTAAAAAATTTTATATTGAGAGCTACGGTTGTCAAATGAACTTTTCTGATAGTGAAATAGTCGCATCAATAATTAAAGATTGTGGTTATTTGTCAACAAATGAAATAATTAAGGCTGACTTGATTCTTATTAATACCTGCTCAATAAGAGAAAAGGCAGAACTAACTGTAAGAAAAAGGTTAAACTTTTTTCAATCCATAAAAAAAACCAACAAAAATCTTAAGGTAGGTGTTTTAGGATGCATGGCTGAGAGATTAAAGCATAAATTTCTTGAAGAAGAAAAAATAGTTGATCTAGTCGTAGGACCGGACGCCTATAAAGATATTCCAAATTTATTGAAAGAAGTCGAGAACAATAAAGAAGCTATCAATGTGATTCTATCAAAAGATGAAACCTATGGTGATATATCACCTGTTAGGATAGACTCAAATGGGGTTACAGCATTTGTCACTATAACAAGAGGATGTGATAATATGTGTACTTTTTGTGTTGTCCCTTTTACTCGTGGAAGAGAGAGGAGCAGAGATCCAAAAAGTATCCTAAACGAAATAAATGAACTATCAAAAAAAGGATTTAAGGAAGTTACTTTACTTGGCCAAAATGTTGACAGCTATTTGTGGTATGGTGGTGGTTTAAAAAAAGATTTTCTAAAGTCATCGGAACTGCAGCAAAAAACAGCAATAAATTTTTCAAAATTACTTTATTTGATTGCCAATTCGTTTTCGAAAATCAGAATTCGATTTTCTACATCTAACCCTCAAGATATGTCAATTGATGTTTTAAATGTTATGTCGAAGCATCAAAATATATGCAAACACATCCACCTTCCGATTCAATCTGGTAGTAACAAGATTCTTAAAAAAATGAATAGGTTACATACTAGAGAGGAGTACTTTAAATTAATTGATGAAATTAGAAAAAAAATTCCCAATTGTGGAATTTCTCAAGATATAATAGTCGGTTTTCCTGGAGAAACTCTAAGAGATCACAATGATACAATTTCACTAATGCAATATGTAAAATATGATTTTGGTTTTATGTTTGCCTATTCTGAACGTCCTGGAACACTAGCCTCGAGAAAAATTGAAGATGACGTTCCATCTAAAATTAAAAAAAGACGATTACAGGAAATCATCTCATTACAACAAATTCATAGTAACTATAGAACAAAGCTCTTTTTAAATAAAACCGTTTGTGTTCTTGTTGAAAAAGAGTCCAAAAAAAGCAATAAGGATTGGAGTGGAAGAATTAGTCAAAATACTGTTGTTGTATTTCCAAAAGAAAATTATTTAATTGGTGATTTTGTTGATGTTAAAATTCTTGACGTTACATCAGCTACATTAATAGGAATCGCTGTTCAACATTCAAAAAAAATTAATTAAATGATAGATTTACAATCAATTAAACAGCGTCATGGTATTATTGGGAATAATAATGGATTAAATAGGGCGCTTGGAAAAGCTCTAAGGGTATCGGCAACTGATATATCTGTTCTAGTGACTGGTGAAAGTGGAGTAGGAAAAGAAAGTATCCCAAAAATAATACATCAAAACTCTCAAAGGAAACACTTCAAATATATTGCAGTAAACTGTGGTGCAATTCCAGACGGAACAATTGATAGTGAGTTGTTTGGTCATGAGAAAGGTGCCTTCACAGGAGCAACTTCATCTCGAAGCGGGTATTTTGAAGTTGCTGATGGTGGAACGATTTTTCTTGATGAGGTAGGAGAATTGCCTCTTTCAACTCAGGTTAGACTGTTAAGAGTTCTTGAAAACGGTGAATTTATCAGAGTAGGCTCATCAAAAGTCCAGAAAACAAATGTGAGAATTGTTGCAGCAACCAATTTGAAAATTTCAGATGCTATTTCTAAAGAAAAATTCAGAGAAGATCTATACTACAGGCTTAGCACAGTTGAAATCAATCTACCTCCACTGAGAGAAAGAAAAGAAGATATACCGCTTCTCTTTAGAAAATTTGCAGCAGATTTTGCAGAAAAGTACAAAATGCCCAAACTAAAAATTAACGAGAATGCTGAAAAATCTTTACAAAACTATCACTGGGGGGGTAATATTAGACAATTAAGAAATGTAGCTGAACAACTTTCCATTCTAGAACAGAATAGACTTTTATCAACTGAAACTATTCAAAATTACCTGCCTAAATCAATAAATCAGTTACCTGCATTAATAAATGAAAAAAAATCTAATTCGGATTTTTCATCTGAAAGAGAAATTTTATATAAAATATTGTTCGATATGAAATCTGATCTTAATGATCTAAAAAAATTAACTTTAGAGTTGATGCAAGAGGGAAACTCCTCTGAAACTCGAGAAAAAAATCAGACTTTAATCGAAAAGATATATAATGAAACTGCTAAGTCTGAAAACATTGAGGATAAGCCTGTAAAAATTAAAAAGGAAAAGCCCTTAAATTACAAAGATAAATATGATTATGCAGAAACCATTGTAGAGGAAGAACCTTTGTCATTATTGGAGAAAGAAATAGAAATGATTAAAAGAGCTTTGGAAAGAAGCAATGGAAAAAGAAAAAAAGCAGCAGATGAGCTTGGAATTTCAGAGAGAACTCTTTATCGAAAAATTAAACAATATGATCTAAATGAATTGGATGAATAAGTTTTTTTATTGGTGTTTATTATTTCCTCTATTTATAAATATTAGTTGTGGTTTTTACTCCTTTACTGGTGCCTCGATTCCTGCCGGAACTGAAACATTTCAAGTTAATTTTTTTGAAAATCTAGCAGCTAACAAGCCAGGCTCAATTGTTGAACCAGGACTAGATCAAGATTTTACAATTGCAATGCAAGACTTATTTTTAAACCAAACTAATTTGTCAATAGTAAACAAAGGTGGTGATTTAATATATGAAGGAGAAATTACTGAATTTAGCGTGACTCCTATGGCAGCAACAGCAGAGATAAAAGCGGCTCAAAACAGATTAAATATGGAAGTAAATGTTAGATATTTTAATTCAAAAAAAGAAGAGGATAATTTTGAAAGAAGGTTTTCACATTTTTTTGATTTTCCTGCAAATAATCAAGTTTATGATGTCAAAGATGAAGCTTTAAAGGAAATATTTGAAAGAATAACTCAAAATATATTTAATGAAACACTAGCAAAATGGTAGGCATATGAAAGCGTCGGATTTTACCAATATTTTTTCAGATTTTGATCCTTATGATAAAAGAACAAAGATTGAGTTAGAAAAACTAACAAAAATATTTCCATATTTTCAAACTGCTTATTTTTATTACATCAAATCACTCCAAAAGCAAAGAAAGGTTAATTATCAAGATGTTTTAGAGATTACTGCAATAAAAACTTTTGACAGAAGTTTATTATTGAATTGGATAAATAATTCTAAATTATTAGATAGAAAAAAAATGAAGGCAGTGAATGTTGAGATAAACTCAGAAAAAGATGAATCTGTTGACAAAAAAGCTAATCTAGATAAAGTCGAAATCGATAAATTAAATTTTTTAGATTGGATTTCAATTACTGATAAAAAATCATTTTCACAAAAAAAATATGGGATTAATTCAAAAAAAATTAAAAAATTTATAGAAAAAAATCCAACAATAAATAAATTAAAAAAAGACGACTTACTCAGACCTGATTATGATATTGTATTAAAAAACGATTTTTCACCTGAGGAGCTTATGACAGAGACTTTAGCGAAAATATTTGTTAAACAAGAAAAATATAGTAAAGCAATAGAAGCCTATAAAATTTTGATTTTGAAATATCCAGAAAAAAACACTTTATTTGCAAACGAAATTAATAAGTTAAAAAAATTAAAAAAAAATAACACATGACAACTTTTTACATTTTTATAGGTTTAATAATGTTTTTTTGTTTTTTGTTAATACTAGTTATAATGGTTCAAAATCCTAAAGGAGGTGGTTTATCCTCTTCATTTGGAGGTGGTGGTGCACAACAAATGGGAGGAGTACAAAAAACAACTGACTTTCTAGATAAAAGTACATGGATTCTTGGGGCTGCTTTATTGATTTTAATCCTCTTATCTAACATTGCACTAGAAAAAGATGGTAATAACTTCGAATCCAAACTTTTGGAATCAGGAAATAATGAAGAATTTGTTCCTGAAGTAAATATACCAGAAGCAGTAATTCCTGAAGTTAAAGACTAAGTTTTAATTTGTTCATGACAGTATGACATTTTTTTATAGTCTCATATAACTTTTTTTATTCTTGGCATAGTTTATGAGTCAAATAGTAAAAAATTAAATAAATAAAAAATGAGTAAAATTAGTATGAAACCTCTTGCTGATAGAGTACTTATATTACCTCTAGATGCTGAAACGAAAACAGCGTCTGGAATTTACATTCCAGATAGCGCTAAAGAAAAACCACAAAAGGGAACTGTCAAAGCAGTTGGGCCTGGAACTTCAGAAAACCCGATTACTGTTAAGGTTGGAGACACAGTCTTATATGGTAAATATGCTGGAACTGAACTTAATCACGAAGGTATCGATTACCTCATGATGAAAGAAAGTGACTTATTGGCAATTGTTTAACTAAATTTAAATAAATAATCATGGCAAAGAAAATTATATTTGATGTAGATGCTAGAGACGGCGTGAAACGAGGAGTTGACGCATTAGCAAATGCTGTAAAAGTAACACTAGGACCTAAGGGTAGAAATGTAATTATAGGTAAATCTTTTGGTTCTCCACAAGTGACAAAAGATGGTGTTACAGTAGCAAAAGAAATTGAATTAGAAGACTCATTAGAAAATATGGGTGCTCAAATGGTAAAAGAAGTTGCTTCTAAGACAAACGACTTAGCAGGTGATGGAACCACAACAGCAACCATTCTTGCTCAATCCATCGTAAAAGAAGGATTAAAAAACGTGGCAGCTGGTGCCAATCCGTTGGACCTAAAAAAAGGAATAGATAAATCAGTCTCTGCTATTGTTTCAAACCTTAAAAAACAATCTGTAGAAGTTGGAAATTCATCTGAAAAAATTAAGCAAGTTGCAAGTATCTCAGCAAATAATGATAGTAATATTGGAAGTCTAATTACTGAGGCTTTTGAAAAAGTTGGAAAAGAAGGTGTTATCACCGTTGAAGAAGCAAAAGGAACGGATACTTATGTTGACGTAGTTGAAGGAATGCAGTTTGATAGAGGATATTTATCCCCCTATTTTGTTACTGACTCGGAAAAGATGCAAACAGAACTCGAAACTCCATACATACTTCTTTATGATAAAAAGATATCTGCTATGAAGGATTTACTTCCTATTCTCGAGCCGGTTTCTCAAACAGGTAAACCGCTTTTGATTATTGCCGAAGATGTCGATGGTGAAGCATTAGCAACCTTAGTGGTTAATAAACTAAGAGGTGCTCTAAAAATTGCTGCGGTGAAAGCCCCTGGTTTTGGTGACAGAAGAAAAGCAATGTTAGAAGATATAGCGATTCTTACTGGTGGTTCTGTAATCTCCGAAGAAAGAGGATTTACGATAGAAACAACTACAATTGAAATGTTAGGAACCGCTGAGAAGGTTTCTATTGATAAAGACAATACCACTGTAGTAAATGGTTCAGGAGACACAAAGGCTATCAATGATAGAGTTAGTCAAATCAAAGCTCAAATTGAATCGTCAACTTCAGATTATGACAAAGAAAAACTCCAAGAGAGACTAGCTAAACTATCTGGTGGTGTTGCTGTTTTATATGTTGGTGCACCTTCTGAAGTTGAAATGAAAGAAAAAAAGGATAGAGTCGATGATGCCCTTCATGCAACTAGAGCTGCTGTTGAAGAAGGAATTGTAGCTGGTGGAGGTGTTGCATTATTAAACACAAAGGAAACTTTAGAAAAATTAAAAGCAGAGAATGCTGACGAAGAAACAGGAATTCAAATTGTTTACAAAGCAATTGAATCTCCACTAAGAACAATAGTTGAAAATTCGGGAGGTGAAGGTTCAGTTGTTGTATCTAAGGTTTTAGAAGGAAATTCAAATTATGGTTACAATGCAAAAGATGCTACTTTTGTAGATATGCTTAAAGAAGGTATAATAGACCCTAAAAAAGTTACTAGAGTTGCACTTGAAAATGCCGCGAGTGTTGCTGGTATGATACTAACCACTGAATGTGCTTTAGTTGACATAAAGGAAGACTCTCCATCTCCAGGTGGAGCAGGAATGCCTCCAATGGGTGGAGGAATGCCAGGGATGATGTAAATTACGCATTTCAATGTAAAAAGAACCTCATTTTTAATGAGGTTTTTTTATTCCCTCACATATAGGCAACAAAGTGGTAGCTCACTGTAAATCTCTGAGGGGGCTTTTCGCTCTGAGGTGTCATGGCCACTATTTGAGACTGATTCGTGAACTTCTATAATATTAACTTTATTTGAATTGTAAATTAATCTTAATTGATTCTCCGGAATACTCCAGTTTGCATACTTTACTCCATTTACAGATAGAGCAGCTTTCTCAATTCTCATTTTACACATTTCACAATTCCCAGAGACCTTGAAGCTAACTTTTTTCTTTTTGGGACTATCTTGTGCATATGCATTTGATAGAAAGATAACAAATAACAGGTATATATATTTTTTCATATTCAATCAATTTTAAATTTTATATCTTAATCCTAAATAAAACATTCTTCCAAATATAGGAGCCCATACTTGGGAACTATCAAATTTATTATTAAATGGTTCATTTTCAAAAATAATCGGATTTTTTTGAGTATAATTTCCTATATTTTCTATTCCGATATAAATTTCAGAGGAGCTTGAAAAGACTCTTGTTAACTGGGTATTTATTAATGAAAATGATGGACTTTGATTAAAATTTGGGTTAATACTATTCTCAACCATTCTCTGACTTCCAACTCCATTAGTTGTTAAGTCATATTTCCATTGTTGATTCTTAACATTTTTTATTGAATTCCAACTAAGATTGAAAAAAAACCTATTTTCTGGAACTAATTGTTTTTGTTTTCTTCCATCTCGGTAGTCAATTAAAACCTTGTCATTTTTGTAAGAGGTAATTAATTCTAGTTGAGGAGATATGTTTACATCAAATGTGACCTGAAAACTTTTAGATGAACTATTACCATCAAGATTATAAAAAGATACAACTCCTTCTTTTTCATAATCAACTATGACTTGGTTAATGAAATCAGTAATATAATAGTCTATAACTAAAGTTGAATTTTTGTTTAAAAATTTAAAATTACGACTTATGCTTGCTCCGTAATTCCATGCTCTTTCTGGAAGCAATCCATAAAAAGGATTTTCACCTTTATCAACAAAAATTTTTCTATTTGTTGCAAACAAAGATTGATTTTCGGCAAAAATATTCGCTGCTTTTCTTCCACTCCCTGATGATATTCTGAGTATTGTTGACGAATCAATTGCATACCTTAAATGAAGTCTTGGTGTAATAAATGCTCCAATATTATTGTTAAAATCCAACCTAACTCCAGCTGTCCAACTTAATTTTTCTATATCAGCATGATTCCATTCAAAGAATGTTCCAAAATTTCGGTCAGTTCTTGAATAATTTGTATTTTCAATATTTTCATCATAACTATCTACGGACAGGTTTAAACCAGATTTAAATTTATTATTAGTATTATTTAAAATTGAGTTGAATAATAAATTGGTGTAAAAACTTTTATGGTTAATATCGTATTTTCTCAAACCAAAATATGATTCTTGGTTATGATTGCTATATGCAGCTTGAAAACCAAAACTCTTGTATGGGTATTCAGGGAAAACATATCCAATTTTTAGAGCAGAGTCGAATCTTTTTGTGTCAATCTCACCCCCCCAAATTTGACTTGAATTCCTATCATAATTTGGATCAAATGAAACTTGCCCAGTTTGTTTTTTATCATTTAAAACTCTCCAATTATAAAAAACAACCCAGCCCTTTGTCAGATCTGTATATTGATAACGATTAAGAATATTAAACTGATTCGTCAAAGGAACGTCTAAAAAATCATCAGAATTATTATTTACTTTTTGATTTCTTTGATTTAAATGAACATAAAGACCTGTATTCCATTTACTAGAAAGCTTTCTATTAAAATGAGAATTTAATTCTAATCTACCATTACCTGATACAAATAAATTCAGGAAAAAAGGTACATCTGTAAATGGTTTTTTTAACTCTGTATTTATTTGACCTGCAATGCTTTCAAACCCATTAATCACACTGCCTGTTCCTTTAGAAACTTGAATACTTTCAACCCAAGTTCCAGGCGTAAACGTTAATCCAAAAGCCTGAGATGCACCTCTTATCATGGGAATGTTTTCCTCAGAAATTAAAATATAAGGACTTTTTAATCCCAGCATATTGATTTGTTTAGTTCCAGTTATTGCGTCTGAAAAATTAACATCGATGGAAGGGTTAGTTTCAAAACTTTCAGAAAGATTACAACAAGCTGCCTTAAGAAGTTCACTTTGATCAACAAGAATTAAATTTTGATTTGCTGTAAAGGATAACTTGGATGATTTTTTTCTATCTACCAAAGAAACTTCATCAAGGTTGGTGGTTAGATCTTCAGTTAAAAAATGAACAAACTTTTTGTCAGATGATATTGTTAAAGTATCCGTTATGAAACCTAAAAAACTAATTATTAATTTGTTAGTTTTATCTGACGAATAAATATTGAAATCTCCTGACTCATCAGTTATTGTTCCAACATTTGTATTTTTCCAATAAACATTTGCGCCCTCTAATGCTAATGTTTCAGATTTTACTTTATGAACAATTTTTCCTTGGATTAATTTTTGAGCCGAAAGGTTAAATACATAAAGAAAAAATGTAATGTAAATAGTTATATTTTTGAACATGTTATATGATTATTTAATGATGAAATTGTTAATTAAAAAAACAACAACAAATCATCCGTAAACCAATAACTGAGAGTTGATAAGAAAAATTTTTTTATTTATTAATGGGGGTGGATGTAAATCACTTGAAGATTCTTTAGAGAAGAAATCATCAACGATTATATTGTCATAAATAATTTTATTTGTTAATTTGATTTCAAACTTTAAATCTAATGTTAATTCATTCTTAAATTCTTTAGTGCTAAAGTGTAATTGAGTGTCTTTACAACAGTTTTCAGGAATATAAGTGAATGACTCATTTTCATTCCCGAAATTTGATTCATGCATTCCGCAATATTTAGATTGATTAAAAAAGCTAACAGAAAAAAGTTTTCCGCCACAAAAATGCATATTATGATTTATTCCTATTTGACTAATAGTCAAGAAGAAAACAATAAAAAAGTTGCAAATATTTTTTATTAAGCTCATTAAACAAAAATACAATATTTTAGATTAATATATTTAATGACATTAAAATCATAATTAAATTTTCAATTAGAGTGGCCTCAGTCATAGGTAATTTCATAGACGTTCCAAGACATGCACACTCGATTTGATTTTTTCTAAATAAAGATTTTGTAACACCAATTGTAGTAATACCCAATATAAATAATGTAATAAGTGATATTACTTTAATTTTAAAATCAAACAAAAAACATAATCCCAAGAATAACTCAATAAAGGGATAAAGATTAGCATAAAGAATTGATTTACTTGCTAATGGATCATATTGTGAAAAACTTTTTGGGAAAGTAGAATAATCTAAAAATTTAAAGAAACTAAATACAATAAAAAACAAACCCATGAAATCTATCATAATTTTATCCCATACTAGATCATCTTGATTTAGATAATAAGATCCAAAAATTAAATAAATAAAAATTAAAAAAAGTGGCCTTAAAGCCTTAAGCTTTTCTGATTTAAAAGAATCATTAATATCTATAATCGAATATTTATCTCCTATGACTTCTTGGATATTTTCTTTATTTACATATTTATCAGATGATATAATTACTTTACCTTCTTTAAGCATTACAATAACATTACTAACTCCTGATAAACTCGATATTTTTTCAATAATAAAATTTTCACATTTTTTACATGTCATTCCAGATACTGTTATTGTCTTTTGCATTTAAGTATTTTTACTTTGTGTATGCTATAATTTACTTAAAAAAAATACATCATGGTCAATATATTTAATATTTTTACAAAAAAAAATAATGGATTTAGTCCATAGATTTACTCCAAAAGTTGAAAAAATTTTAAATCAAAATCCATTTGATCTAGACAAGTCTTTACTTAAAATATGTAAACTTCTCAAGACAAATATCATTCATTTTGATTGGGTAGGATTTTATTTTACCAACAGTAAAAAAACACACCTTGAACTCAAATCATTTTATGGAACTCCAACTGAACATAAAAAAATTCCTTTTGGAAAAGGAGTATGCGGTCAGGTAGCTATATCAAATAAAAAACTAATTGTACCTGATGTTAAATTACAGAAAAATTATATTTCATGTAATACAAATGTTAAATCGGAGATTGTAATTCCCATACTTTTAGATCAAGAAAATATTGGTCAAATTGATGTTGATTCGAATTCAATCAATCCTTTTACAAAAAATGATGTTGAATTATTAGAATTTATATGTAATAAAATAGCTTTAAAAATTAAAACTTTGAAATATGGACTTGATTAAAATATCTTCAGCACTAATATCAGTTTATGATAAAAATGGTTTGGACCCCATATTAGATATTTTAGTCAAAAACCAAGTCCACATTTATTCTACTGGTGGTACTAAAAGTTATATTGATTCACTTGGTCATTCAGTAACCGCTATTGAAGACATTACAAGTTATCCATCTATACTAGGAGGAAGAGTTAAAACCTTACACCCAAAGATATTTGGAGGAATATTAAATAGAATAGAAAACAAATCAGATATCGAAGAAATAAAAAAATTTAATATACCGCAAATTGATTTAGTAATTGTTGATCTTTATCCATTCAAAGATACAGTGAATTCCAAAGTTAATGAAAATGAAATCATAGAAAAAATTGATATTGGAGGAATTGCATTAATTAGAGCTGCTGCAAAAAATTTCAAAAATGTTATTTGTATCTCAAATAAGTCAGATTATGAAAAATTGGTTGATGTTTTAGAAAAAAATAAAGGATATAGCTCATTGTCAGAAAGGAAAGAATTTGCAACCAAAGCGTTTAAGATTTCTTCCGAATATGACAGTGATATAAACTCCTACTTTAAAGCTGTTGATAATGAGCTAAGAATTAACGAGAGTAATTCAATTAATCTCAGGTATGGTGAAAACCCGCATCAAAAAGGAACCTTTTTTGGAAAATTGAGTGAGTTGATCGAACAAATAAATGGTAAGGAAATTTCCTATAATAATTTGTTAGATATTGATTCTGCAATACATTTAATAGATGAGTTTAAAGATTTTGAACCAACTTTTGCAATACTCAAACATAATAATACTTGTGGATTAGCTTCAAGAAAGACTCTCAAGAAAGCATATAAAGACGCACTCGATGGAGATCCTATTTCAGCTTTTGGAGGTGTACTAATATGTAACCATGAATTAGATTTTCCTACTGCAGAATTAATGAATAGCTTGTTTTTTGAGGTTATTATTGCTCCCGGATACAACTCAGAGGCTTTGAATCTATTAAAAGAAAAAAAGAACAGGATTATTTTAATTCATAATATTAAATATAACCTGCCTAAACTTAGTATTAGGTCATGTTTAAATGGATATTTATTTCAAGACAAAGATTTAATTACTGATAAAATAAGTGATCTTAAAACTGTTACAAATAACTCACCAACAGATGATCAGATTAAAGATCTACTATTCGCGTCTATTATTTGTAAACACACAAAGTCCAATACAATTGTTTTAGTCAAAAATCAGCAATTGATTTCATCTGGAACTGGACAGACATCAAGGATCGATGCTTTAAATCAAGCTATAAAAAAAGCCAATACTTTTGGATTTGATTTAAACGGTTCTGTATTGGCCAGTGATGCTTTTTTTCCCTTTCCCGATTGCGCTGAAATAGCCCATAGAAACGGGATTAAATCAATAATTCAGCCTGGTGGATCAATTAAAGATTCATTGTCAATAGACTATTGTAATAAAAATAATATTTCAATGGTTTTCACAGGAGTACGTCATTTTAAGCATTAATTTATATAACTTGTAGAAATTTTCTAAAAAATGGGTTTTTTTACAGAAGAGATTGCAATTGATTTAGGTACCGCCAACACACTTATAATTCACAATGATAAGGTTGTTGTTGATAGCCCTTCAATAGTAGCTATTGACAGAACTACTAATAAAATAATTGCAATTGGTAATGAGGCAAGTATGATGCAAGGTAAAACACATGAGAATATTAAGACTGTGCGACCTTTAAAAGACGGAGTAATTGCTGACTTTAATGCTTCAGAACAAATGATTAGTAAACTAATCAAAAGTATCCCTAATCTAAAAAAACGTTTTATAACACCATCCTTAAGAATGGTCATTTGTATTCCCTCTGGTATAACTGAAGTTGAAATGAGGGCAGTAAAAGAATCTGCCGAACGAGTTAATGGAAAAGAAGTATATCTTATCCATGAACCTATGGCAGCTGCTATAGGGATTGGTATTGACATTATGCAGCCAAAAGGAAACATGGTTGTAGATATTGGTGGTGGAACAACAGAGATTGCTGTAATTGCATTATCTGGAATTGTATGTGATAAGTCAATTAAAATTGCAGGGGATGTATTTACTAACGACATTGTGTACTACATGAGAAGTAAACATAACTTATATGTCGGGGAAAGGACTGCTGAAAAAATTAAAATCTTAATTGGTGCAGTAATTGAAGATTTAGAGAACCCTCCAGATGAAATGTCAGTTCAAGGAAGAGATCTCCTAACTGGTAAACCCAAACAGTGTATCATATCACATGTAGAAATTGCAAAGGCACTTGATAAATCAATTATTCGAATTGAAGATGCTATAATGGAAGCCTTAGCTCAAACACCACCGGAATTAGCGGCTGATATTTATAATACCGGTATTTATCTCGCAGGCGGTGGTGCACTATTAAGGGGTCTTGATAAAAGACTATCTAGAAAAACTGATCTACCAGTTTACATCGCTGAAGACCCACTTCAAGCCGTTGTTAGAGGAACAGGTATAACCTTAAAAAATATTGATCGCTTTAAAACTATTTTGATCAAGTAAATAATGCAACAAATTATTAACGTGCTTATTAAAAACAAAAACTTTGTTGTATTTGTTTTCCTTCTGATTTTTTCAACTTTTTTTTTCAAAAACCAAAGTTTCTACCATGAAACTAAATTAAATAGTTTTAGAACAAGTTTATCTGGAAAAGTATTTTATTTGAATTCTTTATTCAAAGAATATTTTTCACTCAAAAAACAAAATGAAGCTCTTATAAATGAAAATAAAAAACTCAAAGAAATTATATTAAATAAAGAATCAGTTGATGATCTAAATAGCAAAGAAAAATTTAAATTCGAAATTATAAATGCAAAAATTATTAAAAACAATATTAAATCCTCAAGAAATTTTATAATACTAAACAAAGGAAAAAGTGATGGAGTTGAAGTTGAAATGGGGGTTATATCTTCTAATGGAATTGTCGGAATAGTTAATTCAGTTTCGGAAAATTATTCAAATATAATATCAGTTTTAAATCGAGATTTAAGTATTAATGCTAAACATAAAATATCGAATGCATTTGGATCATTAAATTGGAATGGAATCAAACCTGAAAGATTACAGTTATTTGATATAGCATCTATTAATAATTTAAATATTGGAGATACAATAGTTACTGGAGGCATGTCAACATATTTTCCTGAGGATATTTTAATTGGTACAATAGCCGACTATGAAATAATAAAAGAAAATGGATACTACAAAATCGAAATTGATTTATCAAACAGTATTGGTAACTTAAATACAGTTTATATAATTAACAACAAACATAAAGATGAAATAAAAGTTATTGAATAATGTTAAATAATAATTTTGAATTAGTAAAGTATTTTTTTATTGGAATAATTTTTCAGATTATCTTTTTTGAGTCTTGGTCATTTCTTGGACATTTTAATCCATTTTTTTATTTAATATATATAGTAATCTATAGATTTGATAAATCACATACTAAATTAATTATCACATCTTTTTTTCTTGGTTTAATTTTAGATCTTCTAACTGGTAATCCCGGTTCCAATACAATTGCTTGTTTAACAGTTTCATATTTAAGACCTTTTTTGATAAATTTTTCATTTGGAATAAGTGGAAATTCTACTAGCGGTATTTTTAGTAATAATAAAATAGAAAGCAAATTACTATTTGTTGGATTAGTTATTTTATTTCATCATTTTATTTATTATTTGATATCTTATTTTAGTTTATTAGCTTACCTTAATATAATTAAGGGTACTGTTATAAATGGCTCTTTAAGCTTTATCATTATTGTTATTTCGCTTGGATTAATTAATAAAAAATCATGAAACGTTTTTATATTCAGACCATTACAATTTTAATAGCTATAATTTTTATTTTAAGACTTATATTTCTTCAAATATTAGATTCAGAATACAAGTCTCTATCTGAAAATAATGCTGTTTTAGAATCACCTGTTTATCCTGAGAGAGGTTTTATATATGATAGAAATGGAAAAATTTTAGTCGCAAATCAAATTGCGTATGACTTAATGGTTATTCCCGAGAATACAAATAATTTTGATACATTAGAATTAAGCAAACTAGTTAATATTCCCCTTGAGCAATTTAAATTAAATTTATTGAAAGCAATAAAGTTTTCAAATAAAATTCCCTCAATTATTCTTAGTGAAATTTCCAAAAAGGAACATGCATATATTCAAGAAAAGTTATGGAAATATGAAGGATTTTACCTTCAGAAGAAATCAATTCGTAAATATTTTAATGATATTGGAGCAAATTTTTTAGGTTACATCAGTGAAGTAAATGACTCCGATATTGCAAGGGACAATTATTATCAAACTGGTGAATTGATTGGAAGACAGGGTATTGAAAAATATTACGAAAATATTTTAAGAGGAGTAAAAGGCAAAAGCTTTTTTCAAAAAGATCGATTTAATAGAATTATTGGATCCTACCAAAATGGAAAATATGATATTGCTCCAAAGGCATCATCTAATATTAGATTAACTATTGATTTAGATCTGCAAAGTTACGGAGAAAGTCTTTTTAAAAATAAAAGAGGTGGTATAGTTGCCATTGAACCAAAAACAGGAGAAGTTTTAGCTTTAATTACTGCGCCTAGCTACGACCCTAATATCTTGTTAGGAAGAAAAAGATCGATTAATTATAATAGACTGGCAAATGATACAATTTCAAAACCATTATTTGATCGAGGACTTCAAGCACAATATTCTCCAGGTTCACCTTTCAAAGTTTTGAATGCTCTTATTGGCCTTCAAGAAGGAGTTATAAATAAAAACGATGTATATACTTGTAACAAAGGACATTTTTATGCGAAAGGTGCTTTTATGGAATGCCATAATGAAATTGGTTCTAAAAATAATCTTGTTTCAGCTATTTACAATTCATGTAACACATATTTTGCAAAAACTTATAAAAAATTAATTAATTCCAAAAAAACAGTAAGTGAAGGCCTAGATAATTGGACTACTCATTTAAATAGTTTTGGTTTGGGTAATTATTTAGGTTATGATTTATCAATCGGTCAAAAAGGTTTTATTCCGGATTCTAATTATTACAATAAATGGTATAAAGAAAATGGTTGGCAAGCATCAACAATAATTTCAAATGCAATAGGGCAAGGAGAAATATTAACTACTCCAATTCAAATGGCCAATTTCACTGCCGCTATTGCAAATAGAGGATTTTATATAACACCTCACTTTCTGAAATCAGCAGATAAAACAGGTATTAAAAAATTTGAAAAAAAATTAACTTCAATTGATCCTATTAATTTCAAACCTGTAATTTATGGAATGGAAAAAGTTGTTGAAAAAGGAACTGCGAGAATAGCAAAAATTCAAAACATTCGTGTTTGTGGTAAAACTGGTACTGTGGAAAACTTCATTAGATTAAATGGTAAAAAAACTCAGTTGACCGATCATTCAATGTTTATAGCATTTGCTCCAAAAGAAAATCCTAAAATAGCATTAGCTGTTTTTGTTGAAAATGGATATTGGGGATCTAGATGGGCAGCTCCTATAGCTAGTTTAATGATTGAAAAATATTTAAACAACAAAATTGAAAGAAAATGGTTAGAAAATAGAATGTTAAAAGGTAGTCTTGAATTAGAATACAAAAAACCTTTATCTAAAAAATTATTCAAAATCAATGAATAAAGTTTTTTTATATAGACTTGATTGGTTAGTAATCTTGTGTTACCTTATGTTGGTATTGGTTGGGGTAGTAAATATTTATTCTTCAACATTTAATAATTTAAATGAAGTTTTTGTTTATGATAGTCTTGCAGGAAAACACTTAATCATATTCATTATTAGTCTAGTTTTTGGTTTTTTTATTTTATTTATTCGTACACAATTTTTTCAACAGTTATCATATTTAATATACTTTGTTAGTATATTATTACTTATTGGCTTATTTTTTTTTGGAGAAACCATTAACTCTGCAACATCTTGGTATATTGTCAAAGGTTTTAGTCTACAGCCTTCAGAATTAGCAAAAATAGGAACTGCTTTTGCAATTTCAAGACACCTTAGTGATTTCAATACAGATATTAAAAAATTTAGTAATTTGTTTACAGGACTTATTATTATTTTAATACCCTTTATACTTATTATATTACAACCAGATCCTGGTTCTGCAATTATTTTTGGTTCTTTTTTCTTAGTTTTTTTTAGAGAGGGCTTATCCTTTAATTATCTAATTTTTTCTTTATTTGGATTAGTTTTATTTGTTTCCACTCTAATAATACCAATTAACTACATAATTCTTTTAATCATTCTTATTGGTTTTATTATTTTCTATTTTTCAAAAAGAACCAATAAAAAAACCAGAGTACTTCCATACATAACATTTATATTAATTTCCACAATTTTTATTCTATCTGTTAATTTTATTTTTAACTCTGTCTTTGAACAAAGACATCGAGATAGGTTTAATGTTATTTTAGGTTTGGTTGAAGATTCAAGAGGTTTAGGATATAATATTAATCAATCAAAGATTGCAATTGGTTCTGGGGGTTTATTGGGCAAGGGTTTTTTAGAGGGAACGCAAACAAAAGGAAACTTTGTTCCAGAGCAACAAACCGATTATATTTTTTCAACAGTTGGTGAGGAATGGGGATTTATTGGAAGCTCAACTCTAATTATGATATATGTTGTTTTAATAATTAGAATGATAAATCGAGCTGAAAAACAATCTAATATTTTTCGAAGAAATTTTATTTATGCCATTTGCTGTTTAATGTTGTCTCATTTTACAATCAATATTGGAATGTCACTAGGCTTGATCCCAACGGTTGGAATTCCTCTTCCTCTGATAAGCTCAGGAGGTACAACATTACTTACTTTTAGTTTATTAATTTTTATTTATTTAAATTTTGACTCTAATCGACTAAATGAATGGTGAAAATGATTTTAATTAAGTTGTGATATTTTTATATCAGTTTGTTTTAGGTCATTTAAAACATTTACGGCTTCGTCAAGAAAAATATCCTTTTTTAATCCCTTTAACCACCTATCTCTTCTGATTAAAACGTCATCTGATTTTTTTGTACCCAAGTTATCTCCTAACCAAATAAAAGAAAGCTCGGATTCAAAATCACTTAAAATATCAAATCTTTTTGAATATTTTTTATCATTATCTCTTTTATTTATGTAGCCATTATAATCCAGATGAAAGTCGTAATCATTTTGTTTTAATTTGATCCATTCGCCTTTTTCAATTATTAAGTTAACCATAGGATTTTCTGCTAACCTAGCTTTACTTTTCTCAATTACATAATTATTTCTTGATTTGTACTTGTTTATAGGATAGTTTGCTGGAGAAATTTTATCCCATGAAAGTGGGTTTGATTGGTCTTTTTCGCCTATTTCAATTGAGCTGTATTGACTTGGAAAAACGATATCACTTTTTACACCCTCTAATTGAGTTGAACCTCCGTTGATTCGATAAAATTTATCTGTAGTGACCTTAAGGGCACCAAGATCTCCATATTGATTTACAGCTATTATTCTGTTCAAATCTATAACATTTTGAACAGTACCTTTTCCATAGGTTTGTGAACTTCCCATAACTATGGCCCTATTATAATCCTGAAGAGCAGCTGCCAATATTTCAGAGGCTGATGCAGAGAACTCATTAACTAATAGAATAACAGGTCCATCCCATACAATTGAGGGGTCTGTATCTTCTAAAAATTCCTTCCTGCCTCCAATGCTTTTAACTTGAACGACAGGTCCTTTGTCAATAAAATATCCAGCCATATCAACTACAGTTTTTAACGAGCCTCCACCATTATTACGTAAATCTATTATAACTCCATTTATAGATTTTTCTTTAAAAGAAATCAAAGCTTTTTTTACATCAGTTGCAGCATTTCTTTCACCATAATTTTTGAAATCTACGTAAAACTTTGGTAATTCAATCAATCCAAATTTTTTATCATTTTTTTCTATTATGGCACTTTTAGCATAAGACTCTTCAAGAACTACGACATCTCTCTCAATTATGACATCTTCAATTTCACCATTCACTTTTTTTACTGTTAATATAACATTAGTTCCTTTTGGACCTTTTATAAGTTTTATTGAATCATCTAATCTCATACCAGATATTTCAACTGGTTCTTCACCAGGTTGTGCGACATATAATATTTGATCTCCTGGTTCTAATAGATTATCTCTCCATACAGGACCACCCAAAATTATTTCAACAATTTTTACTTGTTCATTTTTCTTTTGAAGTCTTGCACCTATTCCCTCAAACTTTCCAGACATACTAGTATCAAATAACTCTTTATCTTGAGGAGCAAAATATTGAGTATGTGGATCAAATTCATTCACAATGGAGTTAACAAAAGCATTAAAATTGTCTTTTCTTTCGAGCTCATCCATCCAATCGAAATAATCATCAATATTTTGAAGTGTTAATGCTCTTGATTCTTTTTCTAGTATTATGTCAGATTTAATTTTGTAGTTAGAATCCTTTTGTTTTTTGAATTCCTCTTCTTCTTTTTTTGAAACAAATCTATCCAAAGTTGACAACTTAAATCTTTTTCTCCAAACTTTTTTAAGTTCATTTAGATTTGATGCAAATGAATTGTTTTTAAAGTCCAATGAAGTAGTTTCTTTAATACTAAAATCAAATGGTTTTTCGAGAAGGCTAGGGTAGAAATTTTTAACGTCTTCAATTCTTTGAACACTTTTATCATAAACTAAATTAAAAAAATCAATGTTTGAAGATTTTAGCTGATCATCTATTTCATATTGATATCTTTTAAAATTATTTATATCCCCTTTCAAAAAAAATCTGTGTTGACCATCAATTGCATCAATAAATGAATTAAAAACATTTTTGGAAAATTCATCATTCATTTCTTTAGGATCATAGTGTCCTTTTTCTAGAACATAAGAAATTATTTCCAATAAAAATTTGTCCTTATCAGAGGAAAGAAAAGCTGAAGGTGAATTTCCATAAATTAAATTAAAACAAAAAAAGCAATAAAATATAAAATCAAAAATTTTCATTAATCGTAAATTCATTTTGTGATCAAAAATAAGTAAAATGAGATATTTATTAAAATGGGTAGTCAAAACTTTTTGTTAAATAATAAATCATCATAAGCAACAAGTTTTTATTAGTTTTATATATTATTAAAAAAATGTCTTTAAAACCACTGATATTAGTTACAAATGATGACGGAATAACCGCCCCAGGAATTAGATCATTGGTTGAAATAATGAATTCTATTGGTGAAGTAGTTGTTGTGGCTCCTGACAGCCCCAAATCAGCAATGAGTCATGCAATAACTGTTAATTCCACCCTCCATTGTTCTAGAATAAAAATTGATTCAGGTCCTCAAAAAGAATATAGTTGTTCAGGAACCCCTGCAGATTGTGTAAAAATAGCTGTAAATGAATTATTGAGCAGAAAACCTGATATTTGCGTATCTGGAATAAACCATGGTTCAAATTCATCTATAAATGTAATATATTCTGGAACTATGAGTGCTGCAATTGAAGCTGGAATTCAAGGAATACCTAGTTTAGGATTTTCTTTACTTGATTATAAATGGTCTGCAAACTTTGAACCTTTTACTAATTATGTTAAATCAATTACTCTGAATGTCTTAAAAAATAAAATTTCAAACAATATAATTCTAAATGTAAATATGCCTAGAGTTAATTCTAATGAAGAAATTAAAGGAGTAAGAATATGTAGGCAAGCAAAAGCAAACTGGATCGAAAAATTTGATAAAAGAAAAAATCCAATTGGAAAAGAATATTACTGGCTTACTGGTGAATTTATCGATAAGGACACAAAAAATGATACAGATGAGTGGGCATTAAAAAACAATTATATTTCAATTGTTCCCGTTCAATTTGATTTTACTGCATATGATATAATTCAAGAATTAAATACTTGGGATTTTGAATAAAAGAAACATTTTAATTGGATTTATTACGGGGCTTTTAGCTACAATGTCTAGTGTAATATTTTTAACTTTATTTTTATCCAGTATACCAATTGAAGATAGCTGGTTATATCTTTACAATCAAGGAAAATTAGGAGGATTAATAAGTTTGGGTGCAATATCAAATCTTTTAATTTTTTTTCTTTCAATTAAAAAAAATAAAATTTCTTTTGCAACAGGTATTGTGATAGCATCATTACTAATTGTTTTATTGATTTTTATAATTAAATATCTATAATATGAAATATTATATAATAGCAGGAGAAGCATCTGGAGATCTGCATGGAGCATCTTTAATTAAAGAAATAAAAAAATCTGACACAAAAGCTATAATAAATTGTTGGGGAGGAGATTTAATGTCAGAAGCTGGTGGCAAATTAATAAAACACTTTAAAGACATTTCATTCATGGGGTTCTGGGAAGTTTTTGTAAACTTTCTTACTATTTACAAAAATTTAAATTTTTGTAAAAAAGATATTCAGAAATTCAAACCTGATGTAATAATTTATATTGACTACCCTGGATTTAATTTAAGAATAGCAAAATGGGCTCACAAAAATGGATATAAAAACCATTATTATATTAGTCCTCAAGTATGGGCTTGGAAGGAAAATCGAATTAAAACTATAAAAAAAAATATAGATTATTTATATGTGATTCTACCATTTGAAAAGTCTTTTTATGAAGTTAAACATGGTTTCAAAGTTGATTATGTTGGTCATCCACTTATGGAGCACATTCCGGAGAGAAAAATCAATAAACGATTTATTAAAAAGATAAACTCTATATCAAATAAACCAATTATTGCCCTCTTGCCAGGAAGTAGAAAACAAGAAATAAATAAAATTTTACCTGAGTTTGTTAAAGTATCTAAAAAATTTAATAATTATCAATTTATTATTGCTGGTGCACCAGGTAGAACAATTTATGATTATAAATCTATCATAAAAGATATTCCCATTCCTGTTATCTTTAATCATACATATAACCTAATTCAATCGTCAAAAGCAGCAATTGTTACAAGTGGAACAGCAACACTAGAAACAGCATTAATTGGAACTCCACAAATTGTCTGTTATAAAAGTAGTAACTTAAGTTTTTTTATTGCAAAATTAATAGTAAAGCTCAAGTATATTTCTTTAGTTAATATAATCATGAACAAAGCTATAATAGATGAATTAATTCAATTTGATTGTAATTCAAAAAAGATTTGTTTTTTCCTTGAAAGAATTTTAGATAAATCTAGAGAGAAAAAAATTAAATCTGATTATAAAAAGTTGTATGATCTTCTTGATCAAGGGGGAGCTAGTAAAATTACATCAAATTTAATTTTAAAAAGAATTGTCAAATAATTATCACTTTCCCTTTAACTTAAATTTAGGCTGAAAATATTTCTTATAATTTTCAAAATCTTCTGGTTTTGAAAATACTTGATAGTCACCTTTTTTAATCATTTTGATATAGAGCTCCATTTGATGTACATTTAAATATCCAACAACTGGGGTTATCAAATCTCCTGACTCACTCAAAAAAATTGTTGTAGGATAGCCTTTTACACCAAGAAACTGAGTAAATTGATGTGTACTATTTCTAGTGTTTTTTCTAGCAATGTCATAGTTAGGATTTGAAAAAATGTTACCATAGAAATTTATGGTTTCATCTCCTTCACCATTGAATTTAACTGCATAATAGTGGTCATTGACATAATTTATTAGATCAGTGTTAGAGAATGTTTTTTTATCCATCAATTTACATGGTCCACACCAAACAGTGTAGACATCCATTAATATTTTTTTTGGATTATCTTTTTGAGCATTCAAAGCCTCTTCTAAAGTCAGCCAATTAATCTCTTGGCTTGAAACAAAAAATGAGCTTATTAGCACCAGAAAACTTAGGCTAATTTTAAGATGATATTTAATATTGTAATTATTTGATCCCATGCATCATTTTAACTATTTTATTATTTGCAGCCAACATCAACAAACCTGCAGCTACAGGTATTATTGTAAAAATTAAGAAAAAAACACTCATGCCATAATTTTCAACAATTGGATCTATATAACTTCCTGTTAATCCAGCAGCAGTATTTGCAATAAAGTTAGCTACAAACCAGACTCCAAACATCAATCCAACCAAATTTCTGGGAGCCAATTTACTTACATAGGATAACCCAACTGGAGAAATACATAATTCCCCCATTGTATGAAAGAAATAGGCTAAAATCAAAAATATCATACTCACAGAAGCAGTTTTAGCTCCTAGTGGAATATCCAAGGAACCAAAAGATAGTATCGCAAAACCTAAAGCCAACAAAATTAGACCAATACCGAATTTATAAGGTCCTGAAATATTGTATTTACTTTGCCAAATTTTAGAAATCAAAGGCGCAAAAACAATAATATAAAATGAGTTTAGAATTCCATACCAAGAAGCAGGAACCTCTGTAGATGTATTGTCAAATTCACGCAATAACATCCAAATAATTATATACCATATTATAATAAAACTAATAATTAAAAATACACTTGATAATTTATAAATTGAAAAAGTATTAATACTTAATAAATAGACTATATAACTTATTATTAGCATTGGGACTATAGTAATCAATGAATTAAAAACTTTAAAAATTAAAGCCTCGTTTCCCTCCAACACTCTATTAGTATAATCTGAAGCAAAAATTGTCATTGATCCACCTGCCTGTTCAAAAGCCCACCAGAAAAAAATAACACAAAATGAAAAAATAACAATTACTGCAAGCCTATCATAAATGATTTTTGAGGGCGTGTTATTTTGAGTATTTAAGGAATTAGAATTATCAATAACATTTGATTTTTCAACTAATCCTATTGATCCAAAAATCTTTTGAGCGTAATAAAATTGTAGCATTCCAAAAAGCATAAATATTCCAGCCAAACCAAACCCGTAATGCCATCCTATTTTTTCACCAATATAACCGCAAAGTAAGATTCCTAAAAATGCACCAGAATTAATTCCCATATAAAATATTGTGTATCCTGCATCTTTATCTCGACCATCTGTTTTATATAATTGACCTACTATTGAACTAATATTAGGTTTAAAAAACCCATTGCCAATTATCAAAAAAACTAGACCCAAATAAAATAATAAATCATCAAATCCTTCTAACGCCATCGATGCATGGCCTAATGTCATAATTAAAGCACCGATAATTACTGCATTTCTATAACCCAAAAACTTATCAGCTAATATCCCTCCAAAAATTGGAGTTATATAAACTAGGCCAGTATATACACCATACAACCCCAAAGCCTCACTTCTCTCCCAACCCCAGCCACCATCCTGAAATGATGAAATTAAAAAAAGAACTAAAATTGCTCTCATACCGTAGTATGAAAATCTTTCCCACATTTCAGTAAAAAATAAAACATATAGTCCAGAAGGATGTCCTAGTATTGTTTTTTGATTGAGTTCCCCTCCATTATATATGTAATCCATAATTATAAGTTATTTGTTATAAAATTAGTCATTTTTGTATATAAATGATTTTGAGTGTTTAATCCCTGAATACCATGTTTTTTGTCGGGATAAATCATCCATTCAAACTGTTTACCTTTATCAATTAGTGCATCAATTAGTCGCATTGAATTTTGAACATGAACATTGTCATCTGCAGATCCATGAATTAATAGATATTTCCCTTTTAATCTATCAACATAATTAATTGGGGAATTACTATCATATCCTTCAGGATTTTCTTGAGGTGTTCTCATGAATCTTTCTGTATAAATAGTATCATAAAATCTCCAATTTGTGACTGGAGCAACTGCGATAGCCATCTCAAATACTTCGTTTCCTAAAAAAAGTGAATGTGTTGCCATGTGACCTCCATAACTCCAACCCCAAATGCCTGTTCGATTTTCATCTACATATGGTAATAGTGAGATTTTTTTTGCAAATGATATTTGATCCTGAGTCTCGAATTTACCAAGGTTCATATATGTCATTTTTTTGAACTTTTCACCCTTAAATCCTGTTCCTCTTCCGTCCAAACATGCTATAATATATCCTTTCTGAGTTAACATTTTGTGCCATAAATCTCTGTTATTTCCCCATCTATTTGAAACTTGTTGAGATCCAGGACCTGAATATTGAAAAAGTAATAAGGGATATTTTTTAGATGATTCAATATTTTTTGGTTTGATAATGTAATAATTAAGATTGAAGCCGTTTAGATTTATTGAATTATATTCTTTTTTTGGAAGGTTAAATTTACTAAGCTTATTTTTTAATTTTTCGTTGTCTATTATTTCCCTAATTAAAGCTGCATTTTTACTATACCTAACAGTATATTTTGGAGGAGTATTTTCATCAGAATATGAATGAATAAATTTACTTACATCTTTATTAAATACTGCTCCATTAAATCCTGATTCTTTAGTTATCGATTTGATTTTTTTACCATTTAATCCAACTGAATAAATTCCTCTATCTATTGCAGATAGTTTGGCAGCACCAAAAATAACCTCACTCGTTTTATTTTTATATTTATATAATTTAGTGACTTCCCAAGAGCCTTGAGTAAGCTGGTTAATCAGTTTTCCATTTATATCATAATGATAAATATGATTAAATCCACTTTTTTCACTTGTCCATAAAAAACTATTATCATCAAGAAAAAATAAGTCGTTATTTACATTAAGGTATGTTTCAGATTTTTCTTGAAAAATTACTTTGTTATTTTTATTATTAATATTGATTAAATGAAGTTTTAAATGATTCTGCCTTCTATTAATTGTTTGAACGGACAAAAGATTTTGATCGTTGGAAAATTTAAATCTTGGAATATAATATGGTTCAGGATTTTCTGAAAATTGAATTTTAGAGATTGATTTTGATTTTAAATCATATAAATTGAGTGAAACTTTTGAATTAGATTCACCTGCTTTTGGATATCTAAACTTATATGGATATTGGTACAAACCCTTTCCGTAAATATCCATTGAAAAAAAAGGAACTTCTGATTCATCGAAACGCATAAAAACTAACTTAGAGCTGTCTGGACTCCACAAAAATGCTTTTACAAAACCAAACTCTTCTTCATATACCCAATCTGTAATTCCATTTATAATTTCATTGTTTCCATCATTTGTAACTTGAGTAATTGAATTATTAATTAAATCTTTAATAAATAGATTTCTTTTATATACAAATGCAATTTTGTTACCATCTGGCGAAAAATCTGGTTGTTGAATTTTTTTATTAAAAACCATTTGTATTTTACCATTAATTCTATTGTATATCCAAAATATGGCTTTTATTGAGCGTCTATATATTTGATCTTTTTCTGTTGTAATTAGTATTTTTTTTCATCCTTAGAAAATTCATAATCACAAAAAAAAGGTACTAGTGGAAGTTTTGAGATTAAAATTATTTCTTTTTTATTATCTGATTTATAATATTCTAAAAAAATATTTGATTCGTTGTTCAATTCATCTTTTTCTAAATATGTATATCCATCTGTATGATTCATAGATTTTAATCCATCTAGACGCTCTGGAATAAATTCATCATTCCATATCATATCTAAACTTATTTTTTGTGCATTTGATAATGAAAAGGAAGTAAAAAATAAACTAAAAATTAATATCCTCATTTTATGAAAAGGGATTAAAATTTTAAATAATAAAATTAAATAGTTTTAAAAAATGTAATAAAAATTAGACCCTAAAATACATATATTTGAAGAACTTAATAAATTAATGAAAAAATACATCTCTGGATTTTCTAAATTAACAAAAGAAGAAAAAATTAAATGGATAACAGAATCCTTCTTCTCAAGTCCCTCAAAAGCAAAAGAAAATCTGATTAATTATTGGAACACTAATCCTAATATTCAAGAAATTCATGATGAATTTATTGAAAACACATTGAGTAATTTTTATATGCCATTTGGGGTAGCCCCAAATTTTATAATAGATGGAGAGAACTACTCATTACCTATGGCTATTGAGGAAAGTTCTGTAGTTGCTGCTGCATCGAAATCTGCTAAATATTGGTCCAGAAGAGGAGGTTTTCACACAAAAATCATAAGCTTTGAAAAAACTGGTCATATTCACTTCTTATACGATGGAAAAAAAAATGATATCCAAAAATTTTTTGATGATCAAAAAAAAGAACTTATAGAATCATGTAATGATATTTCATTGAAAATGAAAAAGCGAGGTGGAGGAATCCTATCAATGAACTTGATTGATAAAACTCTGAGCTTAAAAAATTATTTTCAAATATCTATCTGCTTTAACACAATTGATGCAATGGGAGCTAACTTTATTAACTCGTGTCTAGAGAAAATAGCTGAAACTCTAGAAAATCAATTTTTTAAATCCGATTTGAGTGAAAAATCTCAATTAAACGTAATTATGAGTATTATGTCAAATTACGTCCCAAATTGTTTGGTAAAAAGCTGGGTATCTTGTCCTGTAGAGGATTTAAATGAAAATGAGGGTATTAATGGAAAAGAATTTGCAAAAAAATTTATAACTGCAATTGATATTTCTAAAGTTGATACCTACAGAGCAGTAACAAACAATAAAGGAATAATGAATGGAATTGATTCAGTAGTTCTTTCAACTGGAAATGACTTTAGAGCAGTTGAATCATCTATTCATGCATATGCTTCAAAAAATGGAAAATATCAAGGGCTAACAAATGCTTTCATTAAAAATGGAATATTTACTATGGATTTGACAATTCCCTTATCAATTGGAACAGTTGGAGGTTTAACAACGCTTCATCCTTTAGTAAAGTGGTCCCTAGAACTTTTAAATAACCCAAATTCAAAACAACTCATGTCGATCATATGTGTATCCGGATTAGCACAAAATTTTGCAGCTATTAGATCATTAATCACATCTGGAATTCAAAAAGGACATATGAAAATGCATTTATTAAATATTTTAAACCAGTTAAAAGCATCAAAAAAACAAAAGGCTGAAGCACTTTTATTCTTTAAGGATCATAAGGTGAACTACAATAATGTTGAAAAATTCTTAAATAATTTAGAATGAAATCATTTTATAGCAATGGTAAGGTTTTATTAACTGGAGAATATGCCGTTTTGAATTGATCTTCTGCTATTGGGTTACCAACGAAAATGGGTCAAGATATGTTAGTTAAAGATGATATTAGTCAAACAATAAGTTGGTCAAGTTTCAATATGAATTCTCAAAAATGGTTTGAATGTATACTTGACATAAAGTCTTTTAAAATAATAAAAACGAATGATAAAAATATCTGTTTGCGTTTAAAAAAAATATTAGAAGTTTCACGAAATCTTAATTCAAAGTTCTTAAAAACTGGAAAAAAAGTTATTACAAACCTTGATTTTGATTATAGATGGGGACTTGGTACTTCTTCAACATTAATTAATAATATTTCTAAATGGGCAGAAATAAATCCATATGAACTTTTAAGGGAAACATTTGGTGGGAGTGGATATGACCTTGCTTGTGCAGAAGCCAATTCACCAATTTTATTTTCTTTAAATCCTGGTAAAGAAAAAGTAGTGCCTGTCAACTTTAGTTCAAAATTAAAAAAAAATTTGTTTTTTATTTACCTAAATAAAAAACAAAATACTGGGAAGTCTCTAAAACATTTCAAAAATAAAAATTCATTTAGTAAATCAATTATAAATGATATATCTGAAATTAGTACTAATTTGGTTTTAGCTAAAAATATTGATGAATTTAAAAAACTTATTGATTATCATGAAAATATAATAAGTAACGCTCTGAAAGTTGATTCAATAAAAAAAAGATTTAAAGATTATGACGGCTCATTAAAAAGTCTTGGAGCTTGGGGTGGTGACTTTTTTTTAGCTGTTGGTCCAGAGGATTCATTAGAATACTTTAAAAAGAAAAGCTATAAAATCGGATATAATTATAATGACTTTATTATATGAGGTTAATAATATAAATGCCTATTATCAACAATTTTGGATGAATTTTTTAAAGCTTTAAAAATTTCTGAATTTATTCTTAAATTTTCATTTGTCCTTAATGAGTTTTTATAAGCTATATATGATGGTAATTCCGGAGCAGTTTGTTTACTGATTAATTTAATTTTATATAATCCTTTATTTCCAATTAATAGTTTAGATTCTTCATTTTCTTTTAGAGCAAAAGAAGCTCCAATTATATAAGGTTCAATTCCAGATCCAGAAAGAACAGAATTGTTTTGATTTAAAGCTGAAGCATTTTGTATTTCTTGATTTGATTTTTTTGAAAGATCTTCGATAGATTCAGTGCTATTGTATTTTTTTATAAGTAAATCAGTTTTTTTTTGAATAGTTAATTTACTTCTAACTTCTTCCTTTACCTCATCAAATTCTGCTATTTTGGTATCTCTAATTTTTGAAATTTTAACAACTACATATCCACCTGAAGACAAATTAAACTTTTTAATATCACCTTCTTTAGAATCCTCTGAAAAGGACCACTTTACAATTTGTCTTTGATCGCCTAATCCAGGAAGTTGTTCATCTAAAATATTTATGTAGTCTATTTTTTTTACACTTAGAGCGGAGTTCTCAGCAATTGATTCAAAATCTTCAACCTTTGACTTAAGTGATTTTATTTCAAATTCTGTTGCATTTTTAAAAATTTCATTTGTTGTAGATTCAGAAGGAATAAGTTCCTGAATAATGTTAGCCAACAAAACAACATCTTCTTTGTCAGTAATTTTAATTACATGGTATCCGTATTTTGTCTCCACAACACCAATTTTACCAACTCTATTTTTATTTACGAAGTTAAAAAAACTTTTATCCATGAAACCTTCTTTGAAGAAACCTAAATCTCCATCTTGGTTTTTACTTGGTCCATCTGAATCCTGTGAGGCAAATTCTCCAAATAAATTTGGATTTTTTTTAACCTGATCTAAAATTTTAAATGCTTTTTGTTTTGCCTCTTCTTTAGTTCTTATTATTGAGTTTAATGCTCCATAAGAACCTTTATAAGAAATTAGTATATGACTTGCTCTAATTGAAGCGTCTTTTTTTTGATCAATCATTTTGGAAATCTTAATGTTATTTCCATCAATATAAGGTCCAAAGACATCGCCTTTAGGTAGGTTAAATAAAATTTCTGAATAATCACTTATAATTTCACCTTTAGATTTATAAATCGAATCAAAAGGAATACTTGAGTGCTCTGATACAAATTCATAAATATCATTTGTATTTTTTAAGCCATATATTGTATCAGTTAATTTTGATACATCGTTGTATTCGACTCTATTAAGAATTAATTTTTCAAGTGATTTTCTTTGTTCTGAAATATCTTCTTCAGTTGGAATTTCATCAAATAAAACATAATCAATTGACCTGGTTTCATTTCTTTTATACTTATCAGAATTTCGTGAAATATATTTTTTTATTTCATTATTACTAATGCTAATTGTACTGTCAGAAATTGTGTTGTATGGAATTTGTACATATTGAATGGAAACTTTATCATTTTCAGTATGGTAAGAAAATTTTCCTTCAAAATCTGAATGTGTGGCGCTTGATCTAACTAGACCGAGATAAATTTTTTGTTTAGCCATAGAAATTAATTGGGCTTCCTGAGCTTTCCAGTTTTCGTAGCCTTCGGGATTATTATTTTTCATAGAAATTATAAAGTTTGTAAATAAACCAAAATCAAAAAAACCTGATTCATTTAAAAAACGTTGGTCATTTAAAAACGCTTCGTTTGAACCTATAATCTCTTCTAGTTGAGCAATTCCAGCGTCGATACCTAGTAGTTTATATTGTTTTTCTAGAAGGACATTACGCAATGTTTGATTCCATACCGCATCGACTGATTTTAAGGTAGAATAATTATAATTTCTTTCAGTTTGTTCTACATTGAATTTGAAAAGATCTAAATCAATTTCTTCATCATTAACTAAAGCAATGGGTTCTGAAATAGATTCGCTACCAGCGTTATTAGTAAAAACACCTGAAATAACAAAGGCAAACAAAGCCATCCCTATTACAATTATTAAAAAAATTGATCTTTCTCTAATTTGTCCAAGTAAAGCCATAATAATATTTAATTAATTTAAATAGCTTGCGAATTTACGATATCCAACGGTTTTTTAAAAAATTTACAAATTATTTTTAAAACAAATTAATAATTATCAATTATTTCAAGCAAAATTTTTTGAACCTTTGTAGAAGTTGTCTTTAAAATTTTTACTTTAAATTTTTCTATTAAAATTTCTTCCTCCTCCTTTGGGATTTCACCTGTATGGAAAACAATCCATCCCCCTAATGTTTCGTAAAATTCGTTTTCAATTATTCCAAGTTTATATGTTTTGTTAATGTAATCAACATCTAATCTAGTAGAAAATTCAAATTGTTTTTTAGAAATAATCTTTTCAACATGCTCTACTTGGTCATGCTCGTACTCAATCTCTCCAAATAACTCTTCAATAATATCCTCAACTGTAATTAATCCTGATGTTCCACCATACTCATCTAGTACAATAGCCATACTCCTTCTTTGCTTTGAAAGGAGCTCCAAAACCTTATTAATTGGCATTGGTTCAGGAACATAGGATACGGGCAATATTATTTCTTTGATAGTTTTTGGTTGTTTAAACATTTCGAATGAGTGCACATAGCCTATTATATCGTCAATTGATTTCTTGTAAACAGGTATTCTAGAAAATCCTGTTTCAATAAATAATGACTTTAAATCATCATATGAAGTATCAATATCCACAGCAATTATCTCTGTTCTGGGAACCATAGTTTCTCTTGAACGAAGATCTGAAAAATCCAATGCATTTTGAAAAAACTTAATCTCAGTGTCAATTTCATCTTTATTTTTGGAATTTTCAATTTGCTCTTCAATAAAATCACCTAATTCCAATTTGGAAAATGATAGCTGAGCAGTATTTGTTTTAATGTTGAAGAAAAGTTTCAATATCCTATCATTCAATCTAATAATGAATGAAGTAATTGGTCTGAAAATAAAGAAAAAAATTGCTGCAGGAATTGCAAAAAAAGTAATTAATTTATGGGAATAAATACGAAAAAAAACTTTTGGTAGAAATTCAGCCGATATTAAAATAATTAAAGTTGAAATTATAGTTTGGTAAAATAATATATCTAATTTAAAGTTTAAATTATTTTTAATTGCTGGAAAAAAAATATCAAGTAACCTTTCACTCATAAAAATTCCATAAATAACCAATGATATATTGTTTCCAAGTAACATTGAAGCAATAAATTCAGACGGATTATCAGTACATCTTTTTAAAAATTTTGCATTAAAACCTGTTTGTTTTTTTTGAATTTCCAAAAATAATCTATTGGAAGAAACAAAAGCCATCTCAAGACCTGAAAAAAAAGCTGAAAAAATAAGAGACAATAATATTATTATATCAATTTTAAGCATTACTTGTTTTGAGAATATTTATTTCTAAAATAACGCCTAAATAGAGCCATTAAGACTGATAATATTGCAAAAAATATAAAAATATAAGCTTTGTTTTTGTTCAAAGTCCAATTTTGAAAAATTTGAAAAAAAGAAATCACCGCAATAACCCAATAAAGAATTTCTGAAATAAGAAGACTTTTCATTTATAATTAATTAATAGAATCTTTTGATTCCTGAATAGATATTTTTCCAGTTAAATTGCCTGTTCTAAATTTAGTAAATTCTTTATTTGCATCCAATCTCATTGCTGAAATTTGATAATCTTCATCATTAAATTCAAATGGAAACTCAGTAAAAATCCAATCATCAGTCGCATCCCAGTATAATTGTTGTGAAAACAACTCTGCCCCGTTACTTGATCTTAACAAAACATTTCCTCTTAGATCAATTATTTTTGTTTCTTCATACAAGACAGCAAAATCAGATGTTAATTCACTATGTTTATTCTCATTGTCATAAAAAACAACTTTCACTCCATCAGGAAATTCTGAATATTTAAAAGTTAAATTAGTATAATCAATATGTTTTTTTGTGGTTAGAATAGCTAATATGTTCATTGAATCAGTATATACCATTCTTACATCACTTGCAACCCCAACTGGTCGGGGTTTTTCCATATCAACACCATATAAATCTTCAGCATTATTTTCGCAAGAGCTTAAAATGAATATAAAAAAAATTACTCCCCTTAAAATATAACTGTAATATTTCAATTTGTACATTATAATTTGGGCACCCTAACACTTGCTCCAACCCAGCAATTAAAGGTTATTTTAGAACCCTCGTTGGCTTCAGAAAAAATATCAGTTTTACTTGGAGCTCTTCCCATATAACTCTTGGCAGTTTTATTAGCTAATTTTTTAATTGAGGCATCTACTCTTCCTGCTTTATTAGCAACCTCCGCAGCCAACCAATAAATTGCTCTTTTATTAAATTGTGAATCACCACAATCATTAGCGCTACTAGCATATAAACTGGCAATTAATAAATAAGCTCTTCCCATTGAAGGTTGATTCCTTAGGGCCTTTCTCGCATAATTTCTGGCCGATTGTTTTCGGCCACTTTTCTTAAACTTGACAGCTATCTTGTAAAGAATTTTGGCTTTTTTGTATTGGTCACTTTCCAGAGAAATTGATTCTTCATAATATTTTAAGGCCTCTGAGCTTTTACCTTTTTTGTCATTTAATAAACCTAAATAATATGCTGAATCTGCGGAGGGTTCAATGTTGTGAAGTGCTTCAACTAATGTTACAAAAAAAGGATCATCTGAGCAATCTTTTCCGTCCATCCTGCTCGCTGCCCTTTTAAGCCAAACTGAATTTAATTTATTTTCCTCAAAATTTCTTTTGTACAAAGGTATAAGATTATTACATGTAGCCTCAATTGAAATTATGGCATCTAAGTTTGAAAGAAAAATTCCAATAGCCCTTGAATTAACTTCATAGACTCTTTTATTTTTTGTTTCTCGGTTTGTTAAAGGCTCATCATTATCAATTTTAATTAAAATTTTATCTAATTTTTTTGCAAGTTTTGTTGCCTCAAGTTCAAATTTTTCAGAAATTTCTTCGTACATATTAAATAAATGCTCTGGGGTAACATTGTTTTCTCCTGATTTATATTGCTTATATAAAGTATTAAAATAGTTATATAATCCTTTAGGGTTTGTAAAACTTTCTGGATCTTTTTTGTAGGCTTGATCAAAAACTTTATATATTTCAGCATCATTTGCCATTTTATAATCAATCATTACCTGAGCTTTGGTACTGAGAATATTACCAACTCGACTAACACCTTTTTGTTGGGAAAGTTTAATATCCATTTATCATACAGTAACACTAAACTTTTTTTAAAGTTTTCTTGCTCTTCACCTGAGGAATTTTTTATTTTATGTTTTAAAATTCTCTCTCCATAAGTATATACGGCTAAGTTAATTTTTGGACATGACTCTAAAACAAATTTCCATGTATCATATGCTGCATCATAATTTTTAACTTTGGCCGATTCAGCGAAGATCGACAAGTTATTAAGACATTCCTCTTGTGACTGAGAATATGAAGAATTGATTTTCATTACCCCCAACAATAATATTATTAATCTTAATTTTTTCATTTTTATTTCTAATTATACTTTCTTTTAATAAACCAAATATCATTAAGTGAGAAACCTATTCGCATAGCCCAATAATTTTCTTCAACTAAATTATTACTTTTTTTTCCAATTTTTCCAAATTCAAAAGTAACATTTGTATTTGAAACTCCCGCCAAAGGTAAACCAAAACCAAAAGTTATAACATTTTCTTTAATTGATTGATCATTTATTGTATAACCTTTTTTTTCTGATCTATAACCAAATCTGTAAACAACCCTTTTCCAATAAGAAGTAATTGAACTATAATCTGGGATAAAAAACCCACCAAAATTAAACCTTTTTTCATCTATATATCTAATATTTGGTTGGTTGATGAATTCGTTTATGAAAGAGCTATTTGAAATATTAGTAATTTGACCTCCAAAAAACCATTTTCTATCAATACCTATTCCTGAACCAAAAGATATTGATTTGGGAGTATTAAAAATAGTTTCATCCATTCCTGTTTCAGAAAGATCGGGTTGAACAACCTCTCCTACAGAACTAGATTCAGTCAATACAGATTGAGTATAAATGACCTGTCTATTTTTTGATTTAAGATTACCTTCTGGTTCAAATCCAAAATAACTATGAATTTCTAGTTTATTGAATCTTGTGATTGTATTGATTGCAAACTTATAACTAATCCCAGATAAGCTTAATTCACTTTCAAGATATGAGCCATTTTCAATTCCTTTTATCAATTGATTTTTTTCATATAAAATATCTCCAAATCCATAATTGGTTGAAATACCGAAATGAATTCCTTTTAAAACCTTAAAACCAATATTTAAAAAGGCTCTATTAAGTCCCCCTTGTCCTGAGAAACGATTAATTACTTGATTTTCAGAAATACTTTGATTTGATTCATTTAGCAAATATCCAATTGAACTTATGGGAATTATTCCAAAACCAAAGCGAAATTTTTTTGTTGGTATTGATACACCAACATAGTCAATAGATGAAGTGGTAATTTTTTGTGTTTCACTTTCATTAGAAATTTTATTTTTCTTGTAATTTAATCCTATTGAATAAGTTGTGGCTTTAAGAGTAGAATAACTAGCTGGGTTATTAATGTTTGGATGAATAGTGTCTAAATAAACATCCAAACCACCCATGGCTCTATTAGAGTGATTTCCTCTGAAATTAGTTTCACCAAAACCAATAAAAGAGTATGGAGATCCTGTTCCAACCTGGGCAAAAGAAAAAGAGCTGATTAAAAGAAATATTGAAGCAATTACTTTATTCAAAAAATGAATTTTCATGTTTTAGTTATGAATTATTCAATTTTAAAATATTAAATAATCCTTTAGAAATAAAATTATGATTGGCAAATATGACATTTTTTATTCTGTTAACAAAGTATTTAGAATCCCCTCCTGTTAAAATTATTGTTAAATCTTTATATTTTTTTTTATAAAAATTAATTTGATTTTCTATTTCAGCATAAATTCCATAGTATATTCCTGAATGAATGCATGTCTCTGTTGAATCAGCCATTATTTTTTTTGGTATAGTGATCTTTAGTTCAGGCAAACTAGAAGTGTTGGTACTAATACTATTATATCGCATAGAAAAGCCAGGGCTTATCGACCCTCCTAGATAAACAGAGTTTTTTGAAACAAAATCATATGTTATACAGGTTCCTATGTCTATTACAAGGCAATTTTTTTTTGGATATGCAAATACAGCGGCAGCAACTAAGCCTATTCTATCAGCTCCAAGTTCTTCTGGAATCTTATAGTTTATTTTATATGGTAATTTAATTTTAGCTGAAACCCAAACCAAAGAACACCTAGTTACAGATTCAAAATAAGACTTGTTTATACCAATAACATCTGAAACAATAATTGATTCACAATTTTGATTATTGTTATTCCAGTTTTGAAACTCTTCTTTAACTTCTGAACTGTCCCAAACACCAAAAGATTTGATTCTGCCAGATTCAAAAACTGAAAATTTTGAATTGGTATTACCTATATCTAAAATCAGATTCATTATATTCTCAAGAATAATATTCAAAAATACCAAAAGATTTTTTAAGGTAGGATTTGCTCTAATCTAAAAAGGCTTTTATATTTGCTGCACTTTAAAGTATGGTACCTTAGCTCAGTTGGTAGAGCAAAGGACTGAAAATCCTTGTGTCCCTGGTTCGATTCCTGGAGGTACCACATCTAAACCCTGTAATCAATTGATTAACAGGGTTTTTTGTTCCTTAAATATTTTATTAGTTGTAGTTATTGTTCCACATACTGAATATTTTTTTTAAATTACTTTAAGTCATGAGAGTCTATACATCACCAAAATAAGTTAAAAAAAAGTCAGGTTGCACCTGCACAGACAAAGTAAGTGTCCATATGAATTATTAATACAAAGGAAAAAAAACTAATCTAACTTATGTTAGATTTAACAGAAGTTATTATGTAATTATCTATATTAGATTAGTAACCATAAATCAATTAAAATGAAAAAGATATTTTTACTATCAAATATATTTCTTTTTATTTTTTGTAATAATCAAAAAGAAAAAATAAATCCTGAAATTGAAATTTATGATAATTCAATTGAATCCATAATAGATGTTTATTCTGAATTTGAAATTATTGCTGACTCAATTTCACTTCCTGAAGGACCTGTATGGGATAATAATTCAAATTCACTCTTTTTTGTAGACAATATTAATGACAAGATATTGAAATGGAATGAAGAAAAAGGTGTTGAAGATTTTAAAAAACCAGGTGGTAATACCGGTTATTCTCCAAATCTCGGAGAGGGTTTACTTGGTCCAAACGGAATGATTTATGATAGTGAAAATAATTTACTTCTGGTATGTCAACATGGTGATAGAAGGATAGCCTCATTAAGTAATGAAAATGGTCAAAAATCAGATTTTAAAACCGTTGTTGATAATTATGATGGTATGAAACTCAACAGTCCCAATGATTTGGTCATGTCAAAAAATGGAACAATTTATTTTACCGACCCACCGTTTGCTTTCTTTAATCTTGAGACTTTTGAGTTTATTGATTCTGAATTAAGA
>MDTA01003497.1_pt1 | contig 54469 bp, 56 predicted proteins | sample 811151 | NCBI WGS metagenome assembly MDTA01 (sample SAMN05326648, study PRJNA326480) | marine metagenome | isolation source: seawater | place: Indian Ocean: South | collected 2010
GGGATCGGGTATTACCTCTTCGCTATAATCACCAGGCGACGTATTTATACCTAAAGAAAAATTTTAGTCAAAAAAAAAATAAAGAATGATCAATTTTTGAGAGAATATAAAATAATGGTTTTTAAAGCAATAAATGCATCTTTTAGACCTATTTTTTTCCCATCTTCATATGATCTACCATTGTAAGTAATAGGAACCTCAAAAAATTTATAATTTTTTTTTGCTAATTTAATAGTAACTTCAGGTTCAAATGAAAAGCTTTTTTCTTTTAGATTTATACTTTTTAAAGCAGAAGTTTTGAAAACTTTATACCCAGTTTCCATGTCAGTTAAATTTAGATTAATAAATAAGTTACATAAAAAAGTTAAAATCTTATTTGCCAAATAATGCCAAAAAAAATGAATCCTCACATACTTTCCTCCGCCTAGAAATCTAGAACCATAAACTATATCTGCATCAGCCTCAAAAAAAGGAACTAACAATTTATAATAATCAAAAGGATCATATTCTAAATCCGCGTCTTGGATTATAGTAATATCCCCTGAGGTATATTTAAGAGCTGTATGAATTGCGGCACCCTTTCCTAAATTATTATCATGATAGTAAATTTGTATTTTCTCATTGTTTGTATAATCTTTTAATATTTCCTTTGTTCCATCATTAGAAAAATCATCAACAATTAAAATTTCATACTTTAAAAGTTCATAACTATTTAAACTTTGATCTATTCTTTTTATAATTTCTCCTATTGTATCTTTTTCATTATAACAAGGAATTATAATCGAAAGTTTAAATGTTTTTTTATCAATCATATTCAATTAATCTATTTATTAATAATTAAATATCCATTTTTTTTTTTTAATTCTAGCTTGTTATAAGAACAGATAAATGGAGTGTTCCAACAAAGTCTTCCCTGCCAACCATTTTTCAAATTTTTTTTAATATTTGGATGATAAATTTTTCTTAGTTGATTAGTGCCCTGATCGCTCAATATATATTTGTTATCTATTTTAAGAACACCCAAAAAAACTTTATCAACTTTGGTTAGTCTAGTAATATTTTTTAAACAACTAAAAAAAACAAATGTGAATATAAAAATTATAAAAACTCTCTTTGAGAATCCTCTGGATTTTAAGTTGCTAACGAATATAACGAAAACTAAAGTCAAAAAAAGATATATTGCAAATCTATAAACTGGTGAAAAACTAAGCCAAAATAATAAACCCAAAGTTAAAAATAAATATAACCCTAACTTGTCATTAAAAACTAATTTATAATCAGTCTTCTTTTTTTGAAAAAACAGAAACAAAATTATTGGTAAGGCTATGGTAAGAAGATGCTCTAAAATTTCAACGTAATTTCTTTTTAACCAATAACTAAACCAATTATAATTTTTTAGATATTCTTTTGGAGTTATAATATTTTCACCTATACTTGAATAGCTTTTATTAATTAATTCGAGTTGTTTAGATAAGTTTATATTATCCTCACTAAACCAGCTAACATTCAAACATGTTAAATTTGATGGAAAAAATATACATCCAGTAAAAATAAATTGTTGAATTAAAAATGTGATAAATAGGAAGTAAATAAATAAAAACTTTAATCTAAAAATCTCAAAATTTAAATCTTTAAAATATTTTAAGTACAGAAATATTGGTAAAAAAATTACAGGAATAGTACTCAATTTTATTAAGATTGCAAAAATTGCAAAAATTGAAATTAAGAAAAAATATTCTTGTCTCTCTCTTTTTAAATTAATTTCAGAAAATTTTATAAAATAATAAATTGTGAGTACTGAGAAGATTGAGGCTGGTAAATCTACACCAAATTCAGAAATTCTAGTAAATTTTAAGATAAAATAAAATAATACTGTTAATAAAAAATAATCACTATTTGATTTTTCATTTTTGGATAATATTTGATGAAAAGAAAATAATATTAAACATAAATATATCAAAAAAGACGGTAAAGTTAAAAAATCAAAATTTTTATCAGTTAAAAAAAAGATTGAATATAAATTTAACCAAATAGAATTGTAAACGAAAGATTGATCAATATTTGCAAATCCAAAAATTATTTTTTCTTCGATAAAACCTATAGCATACGGAAGATGATAGTATCCAAAATCCTCATGATATTTTTGAGATAAAAAAATGGGAACAAGTAAAAGAATTATTATTAGATAATAAATATTTGCAACTTTAATAAATCTTAAAGAACTAATTTTCTTTTTATAAAAAAAAAATAATATCCCAAAAATAAAAATAAAAATGCTTATAAAGAGATTTAATTTAAAAAAAAAATGAATAATTGTGATTAAAAAAGTAATTAATATAAACCCTAGAAATATATCTAGGAAAAAATTTTTTTTTACACTTAAATTGATAAGTCTTCCATATCCAGATATTGATAATGATAAAAGAACAATACCCATAACAAAGATAAGTATCTGAGAAAAAATCATGTAAGATTATTTATGAGAATTTTTAAAATCTAGTATTATTTTATCTAGCACTTTTGAAAAGTTCATTTTTGATTTCCATCCATAACTATTCGCAACAGCAAGATTTAATTTTTTTCTTTTTACACCATCTAAAAATTTATCATTATTGAATTTTATTTGCACGCTAGGGTCAATTTTTTTTTTAACCAAATTCGCATAATTTTTGATACTCATCTCTATAGGTGACCCAATATTAATTAAATTTTTTTTTGTTTTTTTTCGAAGAAAAAATTCACAAGCTTTTGCAACTTCATCTACATGTAAAACTTCTCTTAAAGGCTTTCCAGTTCCCCATAATTCAACAACTTTATTATTCTTCTTTGATTTACTTGCTAAATATATTTTCTTAATCAAAGCTGGTAAAAAATGTGAATTTTGAGTATCATAGTCGTCGTTAGGACCAAATAAATTACACGGCATAAGACACATATAATTTGTATTATACTGCTTATTGAAAGACTCAATCATTTTGATGCCTGCGATTTTTGCTATCGCATAACTTTCATTGGTTTGTTCTAAAAGCCCTGTCATCATTTGATTTTCTTTAATTGGTTTTTTTAAATTTTTTGGATAAATACAGCTCGAACCAAATAAAATTAATTTTTTCACATTATTAATATGACTTGATAAAATTAAATTTGTTTGAATTTGCAAATTATCACTAATAAAGTTTGCTGGATATTTAATATTAGCTTTAATTCCACCAGCTTTTGCAGCAGCGATAATTACAGCATCTGGTTTGCTAGACTTGAAGAATTTTCTCACTGCATTTTGATTTCTAAGATCAAGTTTTTTTTTATCAATAGTAAGTATTTTTTTATATCCTTTTTTTTTTAAAATTCTTAATATTGACGAACCAAGCATTCCATTATGACCTGCAACAAATACTTTACTATTGATATTAATCATTATTGTTTTCTAGCTCGTGCTTTATCATTTCATCTATAAGATTATCTATGGATATTTTTGGATGCCATTTTAGGAATTTTTTTGCTCTTGAAGCGTTACTCTTCAAATAATCAACTTCTAAAGGTCTAAAATATCTTTGTCTGCATTCAATAATAATTTTTTTATTTTCAATATTGATTGCTTTTTCTTTAATACCTTTTCCTATCCACTTAATATCTAATTTAATTTTCTTTGCAGCTCTATTAATGAAATCTTTAATTGTAAAAGTTTTTCCTGTGCCAATTACAAAATCATCAGGTTTTTTTTGTTGTAGCATTTTCCACATAGCCTCAACATAATCTTTGGCATGACCCCAATCTCTTTTAGAATACAAATTACCTAAAAATAATTTTTTTTGAAAACCCAATTTTATTCTAACTAAACCCTGTATAATTTTTTTTGTTACAAAAGTTTCACCTCTTATAGGACTTTCGTGGTTAAATAATATCCCATTACATGCATAAATTCCATATGCATCCCTATAATTTTTCGTAATCCAATGTGCAAAACACTTTGAAACACCATATGGACTTACTGGATAAAATGGTGTTTTTTCATTTTGGAATTTTGTAATTGTCTTACCAAACATCTCAGACGTACCTGCTTGATAAAATTTTACTTTTTTTTCCAAATTTAAACTTCTGATAGACTCTAAGATTCTAAGAGTTCCAAGAGCATTTACATCAGCACTATATTCAGGGACCTCAAACGAAACTTTGACATGAGATTGTGCAGCTAAATTATATATTTCATTAGGATTAACTTTTTTTATTAAATTTAAAATTGATGATGCGTCAGTTAAGTCTCCGTAAAGAAGTACGAAGTTTGATTTATAATTTATATCCTCATAGATATCATCTATTCTTTGAGTATTAATTATAGAAGACCTTCTTTTCACACCATAAACAATATAATCTTTATTAAGTAAAAATTTCGAGAGATATGCACCATCTTGTCCAGTAACACCAAAAATTAAGGCCTTTTTTTTTTTCATAATGATTTTAATACTTATTAATTATATTTATATAATACAATCAACACATTTATTCTAGATTTAGTTAATCAATAGTTTTAATCTTACTAAAAATTACCATTGGAATTAATCTCAAACTATATAAATATCTTTTTGAAAAAACTAAAGGATTAAATAACAATCTTACTAACCATCCAAGATAAAACTTATCAACCAAACTATTTATGGGAGCTTGATCTTTTGTAAAAAATGAAATCGCAGCACCAGTACATAATATAGTTGTTTTGATTTTGAGATTTTTTTTTAAATATAATCCTAAAATTTCTTGCCTGCCTCCACCAATATTCGTCAATATAAAATCAGGTTTTACTTTTTTAATTTTCTCTAAAAGCTTTCTATCTGAAAAATTTTTTATTTCATAATTCGGAGCTAAGTAGTTGTATATTCTTTTGATACCTAATTGTTTTAAGAAATTTTTATTTGATTTAGAAAATCTTAAATTTGGGTCAATGCAGAAAACTGATTTATTTTTATTTTTTTTTAAATGATTAAAAAATAAGTTTAAAAATTTATATCCGGAAAACTTATTCACACTTATATTTTTAAATAATTTTAATAGTAAAACGAAAAAACCACTATCCAAAAAAACAAAATCAGCTTTTCTAATTGAGTCATAATATTCACTTGAATGACTTATTGAGGCTAAAGCGGGTCCAGCTGGAAAAACAAATAATCCTTTTTTTACGATATAATTATTAAAATTCTTATCGTAAATATTGTTAAATTTAATTTTTTTGAAAATTACTTTACTTATCATTCATAAATATTTTTTAAATAATATTCAAGATTTTGTAAATCTGCTCAAATTTGAACCATGTTTGCTAATTTCGTTATTCATCCATTCATAGGTTCTTTTCAGACCATCTTTTAATTTAATTTTAAAGCTCCAATTTAGAACCTCTTTGACTAAATCATTATTGCTAGACCTTCCTCTAACACCTTTTGGCTTATCTAATTGATAATCGCGTTTTAATTTTTTTATCTTAGAAATATCCTCAATAATATCTATCATTTGGTTAATTGAGACCTGCTCATCACTACCAATGTTTACAGGTTCAGAATAATCAGACTCAAACAATCTTAAAGTACCCTCTATACAATCATCAATATATAAAAAACTTCTTGTTTGTTTTCCATCACCCCAAACTTCAATCTTTTCCTCTTTATTTTTTTTTGCATTAATGACTTTTCTGCAAAGAGCTGCTGGAGCTTTTTCTCTACCACCATCATATGTTCCATAAGGTCCATATATATTGTGATATCTGGCAATTCTAATTTCAATTCCATAATCTTCCATAAAGTGTCTGCACATTCGTTCACTAAATAATTTTTCCCATCCATAGCCGTCCTCTGGATCAGCCGGATATGCATCACTCTCTTTTAATCCGTCTATAAACACGTTTTGCTGTTTATTTTTATTATATGCACACGCACTAGAAGAAAAAAAATATTTTTTAATTTTATTTTCCTTACAGGCAATTAACAAATTAGTATTTATAAGCACTGATTGCATACATTCAGCTTTGTTATTTTCAATAAATCCCATGCCTCCCATATTGCAGGCCATATTAAAAACGTAATCAATATTTTTTGTTACACTTCTACAATTATCGATTTCTTTCATATCCATAGAATAATGATTTTCAACATCATCATAATCCTGAAACCAATATTCTTTCGGCTTAATATCAGATGCTACCAAAGAATTGTTCCCATCCAATAATTTTTTTATTAGATGGCCTCCTATGAAACCTCCAGCACCTACTATTAAAATTTTTTTATTTTTTAACATACTTCGTTATTTATTTTCTATCATTTGTTTTCAAAAATTGAATTAAAAAAGTATAAATTACCAAAAAAATAAAAAATACTAAAAAAAAATTTAATTTAAAAAAAACAAATAAAACGATTGGCAATATTGATAAGTTAAAAAGAATAAAATTTGATAATATTAAAGAAAATTTACTTGTTATGAGATGGTGGATATGGTTTCTATCACCTAAAAAAGGGTTCTTTGAATTTAGGGATCTTGAAATTGTTAATCTTACAAGGTCAAAGCCAGGGAGTAAAAGTAAAAAAAATATTTCATCTGCGTAAACTATATTACTTTTAATATTATGCTCATAAATTAAACATATTGATAAAATGATACTAAGTAAATAAATCCCACTATCACCTAAAAAAAGCATATTATTCAAATTTAAAAACATAATCATTATGATTAAAAAAATACAGATTAAATAAAATAAATTTAAATCACTTTTTAACAATAAATAAGAAAAGAAAACCAAAAAAATCAAACAAGATTGACCATTAATACCATCATAAAAATTCAAAGAATTCATTAAAATCAATATACAAAAAATTGTAAATATTATTGATAAATTTCCAAAAAAAATCCTATTTTCTATAAAAGTTAAACTAAAATTAGTGATGATTAAGTTTTTGTTTAAAAGAATTGATATAAGTATAATTGCGATTGAAAAAAAAATTTTTTTGGATGCAGTTAAATTATGTTTATCATCATATAAACCTAAAAATAAATGACCATATATCAAAATTAAAAGTGAAAATAATTCAAAGTTTTCGAATTTTTTAATATCGAAAGATAAAAACTCTTTAACAAATACGACTTGATAAAAAAAGATTATTGTAAAATTAATTATTAGAATCAAACCACCAATAGTTGGTATCTTTTTTTTATGGAGTTTAAGTTTTCCGTCTGGAAAATCAAATAAATTAAAATATTGAGAAATATAAGTTAAATTTAATAATAATAAAAAATTAAAAAAAATTAAAAAAAAAATGACGATCATTTACTAAACATATTTTTATAGGAGTACATATAAAATCCTATATAATAAAAATTAATTATAGATATCCAATTATTAAAAAAATTTCCATTTGGAACTAAAGGAAAAAAATTAACTATTAATCCTATAGAGATTACTAAAAAACAGTTTCTTTCACCCAAATCTTTACCTAAATATGCTTTAAGTAACCTTAAAAATATGAAAACTAAACCACTTAAATAAAAAATTAAACCTATTAATCCAGTTTCTGTTGCTATTTGTACTAAAAAATTGTGTGGATGTGTTGAACAAATACCCACAGGAGGATCATAATCAACGCTTCTGCAATAATTTCTAAAACCTTTCGGCCCTATGCCCCAAATTGGATTTCGTTTAAATAAATCATAAGCGAGAACATAATGACCATGATGTTCAGAGGAAAAAATTTTTATTTCTTTATTTAATTCTTTTTTTTCCTCAGAAGTATTATCCGTTTTTTTATTAAAATAATTATTTGTAATTTGTGAAAAGGTTTTTATAAATACTCTATCTACTGGATTTGTTTTACCAAATTTAAATACAAAAAGTAACGAAGCAAAGATTATAAATATCAATAAAGATCTTAAAAAGATACCCCTCAAATCCTTAATAAAAATTATTGAACACAAAATAAATAATAACATTAAAAAAAAAGGTGTTCTTCCACCAGCAATGTAAATTATAGAAAAGTAAAAGCCAAAAAAAAGTATTATTACAAAGGAGTGTTTTTTAACATCAACGTCTGAATAGAAAAATAAAAAAATAAGTATTGGTAATAATTTAATTAAAAAAGATCCTAATACAAGTTCTGAACCAAAAATACTTGATACAGTTGATCCTATAATTTGAAATCCAAATACATTTTTTCCAGTTAAAAATTGTAAGTAACTATCGATAAAAATTAAAATGTTTAAAAAAACTAAAAAAAATAATATATATTTTTTAGCATCATTGGAATTAAATTTAGTTGAGTCTAGTATATAAAAGATAGATAAAGATAATAAAGAAAATCTGAAAAAAAAAAATGATGAAAACTTTAAATTACTACTTATTTGAAACAAAGCATTTATAGCAACATATATTGAGAATAAAATTAAAAATAAAAATTTAAAATCTTTATAATATTTTAAATCTTTATTTTTCAAAAGAAAAAACAAAATTAATATTAAAGCTGAAATCTCAACAAGTAAAATACCAGGTATCAATAAGAATGGTGTTAAAAGCAAAATATAATATTGCAAGTTGTCTTTAATAGCCAAGTTCATCAAAATCTTTACTCATTTTTTTAAATATTTAATCAAATTTTTTGGTATCATAAAACCAATCATGAACTTTAACTTTTGAAGTATGTTTGGATACAAAATAATCTTTTTTAATAAATCAAAATTTTTATCTTTATTTAAAAGTAAATGATTAATTTCTAAAAATAGTAGTCTCTTTTGAAAATATTTCTTATTATCTAAAAAATCTTGATCTTTACAATCAAGCTGATTTTTAAACCATAACCTAAATTCCTCAAAAAAAATGCTTGAATTTTTTTTAGAAAAGTTATTTTGATGCATTCTATAAAAAATTAAAGGCTCATCTAATGCGTGAAAATTATATGTTTTAGATGCCCTCATTACAAAATCAAAATCTCCTATAATATTGAATTTTGGATTAAATCCACCAATCTTATTAAAAATTTTTCTTCTTAATATTAAACCACTTATGATAATACAATAGTCCTTAGCCAGTTTTTCATATATTTTCCCAGCTGGTAAAATATAGTCTTTATATTTTGAAAATCTTTTATTTTTTTCATAAAATATTAATGTATTTGTATAAAAAATATCATAATTATAGTCATCGAATTTTTTAGCTCTACTGATTAAATAATTCTCATCCCACCAATCATCAACATCTAAAAAAGCAATTAATTCTCCTGACGCATTATTGATAGCCTCATTTCTTGCATCATAAAGATGCAGCTTCTTATTACTTGAAAATAATTTAATACGGTCATCTTTAAAGTTATTCGCAATAATTTTACTATTATCTGTCGAAAAATTATCGTAAAGGATAATTTCTAAATTTTTATATTTTTGTTTTAAAATACTTTCTAAACAATCAGCCAAGTATTTTTCCCCATTATGACAATTAACAATTACGCTTATTTTTTTCATTTATTAAAAAATTGGATAGTTTTTCTAAGACCTTTTTCAAGAGAAATGCTAGGTTTCCAATTTAGTATTTTTCTAGCTTTATTAATATTTGGATAAAGTTTCATTATTTCGTCCTTCCTCAATTTAATTTTACCATATTGAGGCTTTCCAGAATTAAGTAATGCGCAGATTTTAGCTATAACTTTTTTGACTGATACAGGTTTTCCTGATCCAATATTTATTATTTCCCCAGTGGATTTTGGATTTTTAAGTGACATGATGATAGCATTTATTACATCATCAACATAAGTGAAATCCCTTAGCTGTAAACCATTTGAACAATCAAATGTTTTGTCTTTCATAGCATTAATAATTGTAATTGGTACAACTCTATTTGCATCCTGATTGGGTCCATATACTAAATATAATCGTAATATTGTGGCTGGAAAATTTAATTTTTTAAATAAATCTTGTAAAAATTGAGTACTTAACAATTTCGCGGTTCCATAAATTGAAAAAGCTTTATTGTTTAAATTACTCTCAGTTTGAGGCGATTTTACCCTTCCATACTCAATAGATGATCCAATTTGTACAAATTTTTTTATTTTAGAATTAAGAAATAATGTTGATAAATTTTTACATCCGACATAATGACTCCTCATTGTTTTTGATCTATTGGTATGATCAACATATCCTGCTAAATTGACAACATAATCAAAATTAGGTTTAATTTTTTTTGTCAGTAGATTAAAGTTAGATATATCACATATCTTGTAACTTACTTTTTTTAATTTTCTGTTTTTCCTTGGATACGACGTTGATAAACTAGTTACTGACCATTTTAAATCTAAACATTTTCTTGCTAAGTGAAAACCAATAAATCCTGTTCCACCTGTGATTAAAATAGATTTACTCAATTTTTTTTAGTTTCTTTTCTAAAATTTCTTTATCTCTTAAAGTATCCATACATTGCCAAAATCCATGGTGTTTAAACGCCGATAAATTACCCATGCTGGCAATCTTTTCAAGAGGTGAACGCTCAAGGTAAGTTTTATCACCTTTAATATACTTAAAAATTTCTGGCTCAATGACAAAAAATCCCCCATTTATCCACCCTTCATCAAGACTGGATTTCTCTTTAAAATATTTAACATTATTATTAACTATTTTTATAGCTCCGAATCTAGCAGGTGGTCTTACTGCAGTTAAAGTCATCAATTTCTTTCTTTTTTTATGAAATTTAATTAATCTTTCTAAATTCACGTTACTTAAACCATCTCCGTAAGTCATTAGAAAAGCCTCTTTTTTTAAAAATCTTGATAATCTTTTAAGTCTCCCACCAGTCATAGTTTTTAAACCTGTATCAATTATATTTATTTTGCAATTTCTTATTTTTTTTTTTTTAAAATAATCTTTGATTATTTTAGACTTATATCCAACTGCTATGTAAAATTCATTAAAACCATATTTTCTATAATAGTTTATTATATGAATTAAAATAGGAACTTTATTTATTGGTATCATTGGCTTTGGAATAGTTTTAGTATATTCTGAAATACGAGTTCCTAAACCACCAGCTAAAATTACTACTTTCATCTATTTCTTAAAAAATATTTTATTTGATTGACTGAAAAATTATAAATATCATTTTTTTCATACAAACATTTATACCAATTAGTAACAAGCTTTATTACCTCTTTAAATTTAAGTTTATTTTTCCAATTTAATAATCTTAAAGATTTATTACTATTCAATTTTAGTAAATTTGACTCATGAAATTTTTTTTTTGAAGACTCCCATTTTAAAATATGCCAATTTTTTTTTATCTCATAAACTACATCTAAAACTTTATAATTACTTCTTAAAGGTGGTCCAAAATTAAAAACTTGGCCATTGAATTTTTCATTCTTATTTAGTTTTGAAGCTAAAATTAAATATCCATTCAAAACATCTAAAACATGCTGCCATGGTCTAGTAGAATATTGATTTCTTAATTTAAGTTTTTTGTTTTTATAAATTGACCTCATTATATCTGGTATCAATCTATTGGTTGACCAATCTCCACCACCTATGACATTTCCTGCCCTACAAACAGCTAATCTAAGATTTTTTTTTTGATGTAAAAAACATTTAAAGTATGAATTAATTACAAATTCTGCCGATGCTTTAGATGCGCTGTATGGATCATCCCCCCCAAGAATATCGTCTTCGACGTAACCTCTTTTAATCTCAAAATTCCTATAACTTTTATCACTAGTTATTAAAACTGAAGCACATTTAAATTTTGCCAATCTCAATATTTCTAATAGATTTAAAGTACCATTAAAATTTGTTTCAAAATTATAAATGGGTTTTTTGTAAGAATCACCTACCAAGGATTGAGCGGCAAAATGAAAAATGAAATTTGGTTTAATTTGATTGATCGTTTTTTTTAACTTTTTAAAATTACGAATGTCAATATCGTAATTTTTAACATTTTTTTTCATTTTAAAGTTTTTAAAATTAGTTTCTTTAATTCTAAAATTATTTGAAATACCATATACTTTGGCATCCATCTGATTTAGCCATAAAGACAACCAAGACCCTTTTAGGCCTGTGTGACCAGTTATTAAAACTTTTTTATTTTTAAAAGTTTTTTTTAAGATCATATATCTGTTTTGCACCAAAATTTAATAATTTAAAATTGAATTTAAATTAGTATTATTACTTCCAAAATTTATCAAACTACCTTTTTTTTTTAGTTTGTAGGAGAATAAATTTTTTGAAATTTTAGTAGTTTTAATACTTTTCCAAATATTACTTTGATAACACTCGAATTCAGGCTCCTCACATATGTGTAAAATTGAGAAGCCTTTTTCTAAATACTCTGAAATACCCCCAGTATTTCCAATAACAATATAATCATATAAACTTTTTTTTTGAGATGATTTACCATTTACTATTTTTTTTATCTCTGAGATTAATCTAAGGTTTGATCTAAAATTTTTAGATGCAGGATGATTCTGAATATTATATTCATTTAAATTTGATAACTTGGAGTGAATGTATTTAATCATTGATAATATATGTTTGTGTTTTTTAATTATGTATGGAATCAAAATTTTTTTTTCTTTTTTTATTAAAGTTTTTCTAAACCGAAGAGATGGAATGTAAAATAATTTTTTTTTTGGCCAACCTAAAATCTTGTTAAAACATAGTAATTGATCTTTACCGTTTAAAAAAATTCTATCAGGTGAAAATTGTTTATGAATAAAATTTGTTGGAACTGCTAATGGAGGAGAATGGATGTAACCTGTAACTAAAATATTTTCATCTTTTTTTTTCAAAAATTTTATTATTCCATTTTGAAATGGCTGTCCTTCATACGGAATAATAATTTCTTTATATTTTCTGCTTAAGATTTCTCTTAAAGAATAAACTATTTTTTTTGAGAAAAAACTAAAGCTTGAAATATTAACTAAAAAAAAATCTAAACCTTTAAATATTTTTGGTAAATTAAATAGTAAGAACTTTAACCAACTAAATAAGTTTACAAATTTATTTCCTTTAGCTTTTACCAGAATTAAATTTGATTGAATATTTTTTGGTAGCTCATCATCTAAATAAACTATTAGCCATAATATCTTTTTTTTACTGGATGAATATGTATTAAAGTATTTATCATAAAAAACACCTTTTTTACTAAAGTTATCTTTAAAACCCCAGCTTAAAATAACTCTTGAATAAGATTTTTTTAAATTTTTTTTTTTAATAACATTTGTTGAATAATTAATTCCAAAATAAATATCTGAAATAACGTATAAAAAATTACCAAAAAAATTTTTCTCTTTAATATTAAAAATTTTTTTTAAAAGATAAAAACCAACAGACTTCGTATATGACGCTAAATAAAAATTAGTATTTCCTTCAGGACTATATTTTAAATTCGAATATTTATTTAAATATTTTTTTGAATTTAAAATATTTAATCTTGAAGAAAAACTCATCAAAAAATTATTCACCTCCAGAAATAGGAATTACTTGATGAGAAATATAAGTATTTTTGTTTGATCCTATAAAAAATATAAATCGTGCTATCTCTTCAGAACTTGCCATCCTTTTAATTGGTATAAGCTCGGCTCTTTTTTTTAAATTTTTTTTGGGAAGTTTTTTGTGTATTTTTGTATTTGTAGCTCCAACCCTAATTGTGTTGATCAGAACATTCTGTTTAACCCATTTTTTTGTATAACTAGGGAAAAACTCTAAAATAAATTTTGAGATTGAATAAGGAAAATTTCTTTGTCCTCCACCAAATTTTACACCAATTGATCCTAAATTAACTATTCTCCCCCATTTTTTTTTTGCCATTTTTTTTCCAAGAACACTTGTAGCATAAATACTTGGGTATGCGTTTATTTTAAAACTTCTATCGAAATCTTTTAAACTAAGTTTTTCATAATTTGTCTCAAAAATTTCTCCCAAAGCATTAATCATTATATCTGATTTTAAGATATCTTTTTTTTTAAAAAAATTTTCAATTTTTTTGTTATCAGTAGAAAAATTAAATTTTACTTTTTTTATATTGCTTTGATTTTCTCTAATCAAAGAAAAAAAGTTTTTATTTCCTTTGTAATAATGAGCCAAAATAGAGAAATTATTTTTTAAATAAATTTTTGCAATTTCTATGCCAATATCAGAACTACATCCTAATATAAGAACTCTTTTTTTGTTTATTTTTTTCATTTTGAATTAAAACTTTTTCCACGCTTCAACGTGTTTTTTTCCTATAAGTGATCCCCCTGCATCGCATACATTGCATGGTGAAAATTCTCTATTACCTTTATATAAATTTTTTCTACTTTTCATTGCATTGTTAGATAACCACACATCTATAATTTTTTCTTTGTTTAAATTGCCCAGGATATTTTTTTTACCCCAATCATGAGAGCACATTAAAACATCTCCGTTATAATCAATAAAAAATGTATAGCTTGGGTAATAACAAGGTGTTTTCAAAGATTGTTTCAATGACGGGACAGAGTGCACAGCATTTTCCATAAATCCACCTCTATTTGACATAGTTATTCCAAAATTTTTTTCAGGAGGTAAGTACCTATTTCTAATTACGTATTGTTCTTTTTCGAGTTTCAAATTTTCGCACATCTTTTTAAATTTAATCATATCCTCGGGACCATCGTATACACTTATCAATAATGTTGATAATCCAGACTCAAATAATTTGCTTATTCTTTTTTCATTTAAAACATCACCATTAGTAATTAATTCTATTTTAGCGTTAGGTAAATAATTTCTTGTTTGAGAAATATTCTTAAAAATATTTTTGTTTAGCAGAGGTTCGTTAAATCCTGAATAAACAACAATTCCATTATATTCTAGATCCTTTAATTGAGAAACTATGCTTTCGTGTAAGTGGGGTTTAATAAATTCTTTTTTATCAAATTCATTTATCCATTCTTTGTCACTTCTTGGGCAAAAAGAACAAGACCTATTGCAAGTTCCTGAGTCGCTTATTTCTACAAGTGAAAATAATGGTATTTTATTTTTTTTATAAAATTGCAAGCTGTTCTGAATAATATTTGATTTTCTTTTAATATTAGGATCTATAAATTTTTTATAATTATCCATGGTTTTACATTTTTTTTATCAACTCTTGAAAAGAAGATATTTTATTTTTGTGATTTATTTTCTTTGGTGAATAACCATATGAAGCATGAACATATTCAACACCAGCGTTTTTAGCTGTTAACTTATCTATCATCATGTCACCAACATAAACTGTTCTTTTTTTTTTTATGTTTAATTTTTTCATAATATTCAAAATTTTATCAGGTTTTGGTTTACCAGCTATTTTATTATCACTACATCTAACTTCATTAAACTTCAGTGAGAATTTTTTTAAAATTTTTTTTGTCCTTAAACAATCTTTTGATGTCACTATTCCAGTTTTTATTTTTTTTTTTTCTAAATAATTTAAAACTGACTTCACTTTAGGATATAGTTTATATTTATTGAAGTTCTTAATCGATTCTTTTTTGAAAGTTTTCTCTATTTGATTAAAATTTTTTTTTTTAATTTTTAATTTTCTCAGAATATCACTAAAATCTCTTCCGATTAAAAAAAAGTATTTGTTAAAAGATATGTTTAATCCAAACTTTTTATTAACCAAATTCCATGAAACTCTCATATTTTTTTTTGAGTCGATAATAACTCCATCTAGATCAAATAAATAAAGAGATTTATCTTTCATGGATTTAAAATATTTTAATAAAGTTTTCTAATTTTATCAGTAGGCATTAAATCTATAGCTTTCATTAAATCTTGATTTACATCAACAGCAAATCCTGAATTTGTTGCAGTAAATGTTCCTAGATTTAAGTTATTTTCGATAGCTCGTATAAGCTCTATACCCTCAATTTTTTCAACCTTTCCTTCTCTAAAACTATTATACTTTTTTAGAGCTTCATATTTAAATGAAACTATAGATAAATCTCTATAATATTTATTTTTAACGTTCTTATAATCAAATGGTACTAGTGCTCGACTAAAATACAAAATTTTACCATTATCGCTAAATATCACTTTAACTAAATTCCTGCTTGGAGCGTTATGCTCTGCCAACATATTAGGCACAATAATATCAAACATAGGTTTTTTTTTATGGAAATCAATAACACGATCAATATCTTTTGGGTCTACAAATGGCTCATCCCCTTGAACATCAACAACATATCTCGGTTTAAATTTTTTCGCTACTTCAAAAATTCTCTCAGTTCCATTTTTATGTTTTTTTGATGTTAGTATTGCCTCTCCACCATGTTTAGTTACAACGTCAAAAATTTTTTTATCATCACAACAAACAATCACTCGATCTAACTTTTTAGATAACATTGCCCGTTTGAAAGTATGAACTATAATTGGAAGACCATCTATGTTTAATAATGGTTTATGTTTCAACCTCTTAGAATTCAATCTTGATGGTATTAGACCTAAGATCATATTTATTAATAATTAAAATTTTACTTTATATTTTGTACTTAAAATCTCTTTTCCTTTTTTATATCCACTAAAATCTATAATATCATCAGTTTCTATAGAAATTTTAAATTCTTCCTCCAGTGCTGAAATTAAAGTCATATGACCAATGGAGTCCCACTCGGGTATGCCATTGTACTCTAATGAATCATTTATTTTATCCTCAGCTACTGAAAGAGCAGAACTAAATGTTTTTTTATATTTACTTTCATTTTCCATATTTTTATTTTGTCTTAATTCATAAAGATTTGAATTTATCTAAAATTTTCTTTGCAATAAAATTAGAGGAAAGTCCATACTTTTCTTTAATATGATTATAATCACCACTAACTTCATATTTATCAGGTATTCCAATAATTAAGTGTTCCGGTGAACTACTTATTGTAGAGTTAACTTCAGCAATAGCGCTTCCCAAACCACCCACAACTGAATGTTCCTCAATACTTACAAACAATTTAGATTTTTTGGATAATTTTATTATTGCACTTTCATCAATTGGTTTTATTGTATGAACGTCTATTACAGTACAGGATATTCCTTGGGCCTGTAAAATTTTTTCAGCCTCTAGTGACTCATAAACCATTGTGCCAGTTGAAAATATTGTTATATCGCTGCCAGATTTTAATTCTATAAATTTTCCTATTTCATATTTATAGTCATTTTTATATACAATTGGATTATTTTGAGATCCTGTCAGTCTTATATAAACTGATTGTTTATAATTTAATGATGCCTCTACAGCTTTAACAGTTTCAGTACAATCTGCTGGTGACAATATTGCAATGTTAGGAATTGCTCGAATTATAGAAATATCTTCAATACAACAATGTGTATAACCCAAATTACCTAACACTAATCCGCTAGCAATACCAACCATATTGACTTTTTTTTTCATATATCCAAGGTTTACTTTAATTTGCTCACAACACCTCATTGTTTGAAAAGGAGCAAATGTAGTTGTAAAAACTTTATAACCTGTGCTTGAAAGGCCTGTAGCTATACCAATAAGATTTTGTTCTGCAATACCCACATCTAGATACTTTTCGGGGAAACTTTTTCTAAACCTATCAAGCCCAGCAGATGTTGATACATCACAAGTCAGTATCATCAAATCATCTATATTTTTTGCTAAATCTAAAGAAATCATTCCAAATGTAGCTCTTGATCCAATTAAAGACCAAGTTTTTATACTTTTTTCATCAAATTTAATCAGTTCACTCATAATTTTCTAACTCTGCTACAGCCTTTTCGTAAGTTGATTTTGTTAAAACTGCATGATGCCAACTATTATTGTTTTCAGAAAAAGAGAAACCTTTTCCTTTGATGGTGTTAGCAATAATTGCAGTAGGTTTACCTTCTTTGCGCAAATGAAGAGCGTTAGAAATTTCATTTATATTATGGCCATCTATTTCAATTGTATTCCATCCAAAACTAATTAATTTATCTTTTAAATTCGATAAACTCATAATCTCATCGCTTGATCCTGTTTGTTGAAAATTGTTTCTATCAATAAATGCAAATAAATTATCTAATTTAAAATGAGATGCAGCCATCATCGCTTCCCACACTGACCCCTCATTACACTCTCCATCACCCAAAATTACATATACATTAAAATTATTATTTTTTTTTTTTGATGAGATACAAAGGCCGATACCTATAGAGAGACCCATGCCTAATGAACCATTAGAAAATTCAATTCCTAACTTTTCATTTAAAACTGGATGGCCAAGTAAATTACTATCATTTTTTTCAAATGTTTTTAATTCATTTTCTTTAATGAATCCTATTTCACATAATGCTGCATAATAAGCTAAACACGCATGTCCTTTACTTAAAATAAATCTATCTCTTGTTTCTAAATGTTTATTGTCTTTATTTAGATTCATTTTATGGGCAAAAAGAGTAGAAATTATTTCTACTATCGAAAGAGCTCCACCAAAGTGAGAACTACTTGCTCCTGCATGGAGTGCCATGTGGAGTATATGTTTTCTCACTCTTTTAGAAAAATTTTTAATCTTTTCAATTTCCTCTGCATCCAATTTTTTAATCACATTCCACCATCCACTCTAATAACTTGCCCGGTTATATATTTTGATAAATCAGATGACAAAAATAATGCTACGTTTGCGATATCAATTGGATTTGCAATTCGTTTTAATGAAATATTTTTTATCATTTGGTTTATCACATCATTTTTTGTATTTTTATTTAACATGTCTGTATTAACTAAACCTGGGGCGATACAATTTACTCTAACATTGTGTCCCCCAACTTCTTTGGAAAGTACTTTTGATTGAGTAATAAGAGCTGATTTACTTGCAGAATACGCGCTTCTTCCTACATTAGCATCTAATCCTGATATCGAGGAAATGTTAATTATACTTCCAGATTTATTCTTAATCATCAATTTCAGAATAAATTGAGTAAGAACTATTTGGGAAAAAAAATTTACTTGAAATATTTCCTTGAATTTCTTTAAACTCATCATTTGAAATAATGCTGTTTCAACTGCTCCAGCGTTATTAACTAAAATATCTATTTTTTCACACAATGCTAAAATTTTTTTGGCTGCATCCTTGACTTCATCTTCTTTCATGAGATCAAAACTTAAAGGAATAATCTCACATTTATTTTTATTCTGAAGATATTCTAATTCTTCATTAAATTTTTCATCAATTTTTCTTACACATGCAATTACTTTTGCTCCATTTTCAGAAAATAATTTTAATATTTCTTTTCCAATTCCTTTATTACAACCTGTAATAATTGCAGTCTTATTTTTTAAAAGCATTAATTAATAAAATCGTCTTTTGAAAATATTTCTGAAGCTAATGCTGGTTTAAAGATTGTTTGTCCTTGCTTAGTCATGAATTTTCTAATAAAACTTTTATCCTCACCCGCAAGACATAAATCACTATGATTTCTAAAGTGTTTAATTCTAAAACCATAATCAACTATTTCTTTCAATGACTGCTTAAAAATATTTCCAATTTTTATATGAACATACGGACAAACTAAAACGTCACCTATTGGTGTAATATACAATCTATTAACTGTTGTGCAGCCCAGAATGCCTTCAAAACTTTTATCAAATGGATTCCATATATTCCTAACTAAATTTTTATATTCTTTCCTTATCTTTCTTAAATATTCTCTATCCTTGTCATCACATATAATTTCTTCTGCTTTTTGCCACATACCCGCTGGAACAGCAACATTAAGTAAAGTTTTATATTTCTGATCTTTAGAGTAATCTAATAATTGTTTTAAATGATCTGTATGAGCATTGTAATGCCCTACTGTTATATTAAGGTAAGGATCGATTCCAGCCTTTTGAACATGCTTTAATCCTTCCATTGCCCTTCGCCAAGAATCTTTTCTACCTCGAATTTCATCATGAATTTTTTCATCCATACTATCTATGCTAACCGAAACTCTACTAACTTTAGCTTCAGCTAATCTATAAGCCATCTCTTCATCTAAATAATACCCGTTAGTAGTTAGATATAGATAAAATCTTTCAGGCTTTATTGCATCAAGAACTTTAAATAATTTTTTAGGTTGAAGTAATAACTCTCCACCCTGTAGATCAAACTCAAAATAACCTAGTTCATCAGCCTCATCTGCTAGTCTTGCAATAGCATCGTAATCTAAATACTCCTTAACGTGATCTCCTTTAGGAGAATTTGTAAAACAATATTTACATCTGAGATTACAGGCATTGTTGAAATTTAAGTCAATACCCCTTGTTTTTGTGCCTACTTTTCCATCATTATTTTGTACATAATCGTAAAAATCTTTTAGTTTTTTAACTAATCGAGGTTTTTTTAATAATGATGAAGCAATTGGCATAAATTTCAATCTTAGCGTTCAAATTTTGAACAGTCAATTCTTATATTTTAATTAAATTATCTTTTAAAACAAGTGTAAATGAAGCCTTACAAGCAATCTTGTCGTTAACAATGCCCTCGCCCCGACATAGGGCCACCCCTCTTTTGTAAGAATCAATAAAAGTTTTAATGTACAATCTGTCTTTTGGTAATATCTTTTTAAAAAATCTACAATTATTTGCATTCACTAAATACATAGTCTTCCCTTTGTTTCCATCTAAAGTTAAAATACTTAATGCTGACATTTGCACTAAAGACTCAATTTGAAGCATGCCTGGCATGTTGGGGTCATTTTCCCAATGAACCTTAAAAAACCATTCATCAACTTTTAAATCTTTATACCCCTCAGCAGAAACTCCTGGAATTATTTTAGTTGCATAATCAATCATCAAATACGGATCTCGATTCTTTTGATAATCACAAATTCCATTTTTATCTAACTCTATTTTTTTCATTTAATATCAATGACTCTAGTCAAAAATTTATTCAAATCATAGCCATCCCATACAAACCCAATGTCTAATGCTTTTCCAATTGGAACAATTCTATCAATACCTTTTAAATTATTATCAAATAAAAATTTTTCAAAAAAACTTTTATCAAATCCAAAATAAGTTAAAGTTTGATATTTTTTATTTACTATTTTTGCAATATCACTTATTTTGGATGAATTAAACTCATAAAAAAATCCACCCTTACCTCTAAAATTATCCATATCTTTTCTTAAATTTTTTAAATTTAATGTATAAATTAAATTTTCATATCTAGTATGGTTTTTAATATTTCGCAATTTTGAAAGTTGATTACATAATTCATAATACTTTTCTACAGCTAATCTCTCAGAAAGATCATATCTTGGTTTGGCTATGTCTAGAACATTTTTCCAAAATAACTCTTTTTTTTTATTATTATTCTTTCCGTACCAAATTATTAAATGAGGTGAAGAACACGCGTTTTGATCAACCAAATAGGTATCATTATAAAATGCAATAGCTAAATTTTTATAAACTTTATTGTTACTTAATGGGAGTTTATTGAAATTAATAATACATAAAGAGAATCTATCAGAAAAAGTAATCTCTCTAGCTCTTTCGCTTAAATCAAATTTTCTTATATAATTAATTGTCGTATCACCACCCCAGATAATCCTAGCATCACATTTGAGTGAAATTTGCCTGGTAAATGTCTCATTTTTTTTGTATCGGACTATCGAAATTCGATTTTTTATTTTTTTAAATTTCTTATTTCTTAAAATCAAATTAATTACGGAACAAATTATACTAATCTCATTAAACTTCTTTGTAGGAACTTTAACAATATTCGAATTTCCTGTAAGTAATCCAAATATAAATGAATACGCAAAATTTGTGGGTATATTAGATGGAGTAATATGAAAAATCATTCCAAGTCCCATTCTTGTATCTTCTGAAAAATATCTTTTTTTTATATTTTCAATGTTTCCCTTTCTACACCAAAAAGATAAGGTTTTTAGATCTGGATAATTTTTTATATCTTTTGCTAAGCTTAACTTTTTTGAAAAAATTTCTAGAAATTCACAAACTAAAGAATCGAATGGCTTGATTGGAAGGGTATCAACTTGTCTTGATCCTGTTAGATATTCTATATTATTATCATCACTCAACGTCACTACATCCTCTTACTTCCGAGTGTTTCGATCTACCATGAATCAAAAAGTGAGTAGCATCTAAACTACATTTAATTTTATTTTTAGGTAAAATTTCACCTATATCCTCAGTTATTATGCTATGGCCAGGATAACTTGTTGGTAAAACTGAAAACAATTGAACAAGACCTCTATTTCCAGGTTTCTGTAGATTAAAATTTTTATCTCTTATTAAAACCTCTGAAAAAATCGAAGAAACAAAACTTTTACATCTTTCACATTCAATGAATATAGAACCAGTCTGTTCCACAAGACCATAATAATTAGTTATATTTTTTATTTTTAACTTTTCAAAAAGATTTTTTCTAAAAAGTAAATTACTTATCTTTTTATTTTCCATTTTTTTCCAACCACCCCCGTGTATCAAAACTGCATTTTTAAATTCGTATTTCACATTTTTTAAATTCAATTTTTCAAATAAATTTTCAAATACATAACTTGTAAATCCAAAAACAAAAAATTTTTTACCTGAAAAATTTCTCAAAAAATTATTAAGTAAATCATAATCAATTTCACCATCAGGATTTAATAAATACGTGTGATCCCTTCCAAAAATTGAGAATCCATGAATAGCTGCGGCTCGAGCATTAAATTTACTTCTGTCTTCTAAATTAGGTTTTTCATCAATTATTAACATAGGTAATCTTTCTTTACCAAGAACTGTAGAGATTATCTTGTTTAAAACTTTTGTTTGATTGGTAGCATTAAATTTATCTAAAAATATTTTAGAACTATTTCCGCTTGTGCCAGATGATGTCAAAGTTTTAACTATTTGATTAAGATTTATACTTTTTAAATTATTATTTTTAAATAACAAAGTAGGTAAAAAAGGAACCTCATTTAAGTTTTTAAAATTAAAATTTTTTAGAACACCATCTAAAATTTTTTTGTACTCGGCTGATCGATTGTAATGATATTTAGTCAATGATTTAATAATATCAAAAAAAACTTTGTTTTTTTTATGATTGTTCAAAGAGAAAGGATTTGATTCTAAATATTTATCAATTTTTTCCATATTTATTTAAAAGTATTGGTAATTGAAAATTTTTCAACTTTATAAAATTTTATATAATTTAATTTAATTCCAAAATTACTATGAATTATTTTTTTCAATTTATTTTCATCAAAATTTTCCTTAATTTCAATATTAAGAGAATCATTTGATGTAATGCATTTTGAGGAAAAATTGTATTTTTTTAGAAAAAACTCAATGTCATCTAAATTGATTCTCAGCCCAAAAATTTTAGAAATTCTTTTTTTTCTTCCAGTGATATAATAATAACCTTCATTATCTTTATAACCGAGATCTCCAGTAGAAATCTTTCCTCTATTTTCATCTCCTTTTTTTAAATCTTCTTTTTTTTTTGCATACCCTAAACAAACGTTTTTTCCATGTAAAATAAATTCTCCATTAAGATTTTCTTTTTTAGATAATGGATTTTTTTTAATGGTCAATTTATATCCCTTTAAAGGTTTTCCGATACTACCCAGTTTCTGGAGATTTTTTTTTGGCTCTAAATAGGTAATTCTAGGACTAGCTTCAGCCTGACCATACATCTGATAAAACTTTATATTTTTTATATTTGAATAGTATAAAATTAATTCATCGCTTAATTTACCTCCAGCTTGAGTCAAATATTTAATATGTGGTGAAAATGTTTTATCAAATCGTAATTTTTTTAATAACTCGTAAAAACTGGGGACTCCCCCAAAAGAGTTGACCTTATATTTTTTTACTAACTTCCAAAAATCTGACTCAAATACACTTTTTTTATTTAGTAAAATTGTTGCACCAGATTCTAAATGTGAATTAATTATTGATAAACCATAAGAATAACCAAAAGGCATAGTGGTTATAGTTTTGTGAGCACTATTAATTTTAAGATAATCAATTATTTTTTTTGTATTATCAATTAAATTAATTTGAGAGAGTCTTACAAATTTCGGGCTGTTTGTTGATCCAGATGTTGAAATAAGTAATAAATTTTTTTTATTAATATAATTATTTTTTCTATATTTTGTTTTAAACAAACAAAAATTTAAACATTTTAATTTTTGATCTTTTAAATTGAATTGCTGTAATCGTTGATCCTCTCCATAAATGAACTCAGGTTTGTATATTTTAATTAATTTTTTAATATATTGATCACTAAAACTTTCATCAAGCAAGATTAATACATAATTTAATCTCAAAAAAGAAATATAACCAACGACAGATCCAGCCTGGTTGCTTCCAATCATCAAAATTAAACCTCTCCTGTGAATACAACTTTCAAACTTTTTGATAAAATCAGTGATGAAAGAGTAATTATATTTTTTTAAATCATTATCGATAAAAGCAACTTTATTATGATATTTTTTTAAATTAAAAAAAATTTTTTGCATTTGAAATTTTCTATTTAATCAAGAAATATTTTTTCTAGTAGTAGACCCGTATCCAAAACTTGCTGTGGCTGTTTGAATATTTACTATATCTCTCTTGTCTTTCTCTTTAAATGATCGTCTTCCATGCATAAATCTTTTATTATCGATCATTAATAGATCTCCTTTTTTCCATTTAAGATCATAGGTAATTAATTTAGATTTTTCCTCAACCTCTTTTATGATTTCTGAAGGAATATCTCTGTCGTGAATTGTGCCCCATTTTATAATTGTCGGATCGGTATTTTTATAGAGTGTATGGTTAGAAAAACAAATTTTGCCTGGAATTCTACTATGAATGACTGCAAAACGAATTTGTGTAATTTTTAAAATACTTTTCTCATAGTCTAAAATACCGTCTGCAGAACCTTGAAAATTCAAAGGCCATTTTTTAAATCCTTTTTTTTTTGATATATTTTTTATTGGTATCTCCAATTCATATTTTATTGGGTTTAATTGAAAAAAATTTTTTGTATTTGTACTTAAGCTATCCCAAAGTTTGATACCATCACAAAAAGTTGTTGCACCTCCATTGCCTTCTGTTGGAGCTTCGTTACAAAAAAACCAAACAATTTCAGGCCAATTAGGTGAAAAGCTAGCTTCGCTATGCAGAGCCATTTCTTGATTTCCATCATCAACATTATTGACTACTTTTTGATCTATCCTATTTTCTCTTCTTTGTGCATCATTAGCATATGTTTCTGTATAACGAGATGTTAATTCAGAAAGCCTTTGTGGATCAATTTCAAAATCTCTAAAGATTATTAAACCTTTTACTTCAAATAAACGAATAATGTCTAGATAATCTAATTTTGATATATCTTTAATATCCTTTGGCTTTAATTCAAGACCATCATTGTAAAATTTTTCAGTAATTTTATTTTCAATCATTATTGATATGCATTCAGTTCATTAATTTTTGATCTTTTGATTTTATCATTTTTAATTGGAAAAATTAATCTATTTTTTTCATTATTAATTCTTGTATCTTCAATTAAATAATCAAGCGCTGGTCCCAAATGAATAGTCATAAAGTTTTCTTCACAAAAATAATACTTTTTCATTGCTCTAATTGAAATCAATTGATCATCTGTCTCAGCTTTGATGCCCGTCATAGAGACCTTGGAAAGATTTTTTACATAAAATTTATACGTGACATCTTTTTGTTCTCTGTTTTTGTCTATATATTTGCCCTTGAAATCTTTAAAATATCTATATGAAACCCCCACCTTCTCCTCAACGTAATGAACTGGAGTAAAACCTAAAAATTTATAATCAACTCCGATGGATAGATATTTTACATTATTCTTATGAAAATAACTAAATGGTGAATCTTCTCCAAAACAGCTTGAATGTTTTAAATTATATAGTTTATCCTTTTCTTTCCCAGCAACTGCAAAAGAATAAATTGGATTAGTTGTTCTGATAAAATCATTTCGTTTTAAAGCTACTTTACCCAGGACTCCAGTTACAGATTGTGTTTTATAATAATCAAACTTTACACCTTTGCAAAAATCCCAATTATAAGTTGGAAGCACAAGTGTTCCATCTTTACCTATTGCTTCTAAAATAGTGTCTAAAAAAAAATTGATATTAAAATCTATATTTTTTTTCTTAAAATAAAACATCAATTTCGTAATATCAGAGACTAAAAATATAAAATCTTTTTTTTTTATCTCTATATTATATATTAAATTTTTTATTTCATTTTTAAAATCATTCATAATTATATGTACATCTTAAATAATTTTAAAAGTATTTTTTTTGGAATGAAAAATATAAAGCAATCTAAAATTTTCCTAATAAATAATTTAACGTATAGCTTTGTTGAGGTTTTTCTAATACTAAAATTTTCTTTGGGGAGATTTTGAATTATTCTTTTTGTTAAAGGATTTTCATTATTTTGTCGTTTTAAAATTATTTCATGCATATTTTCATTCCTCCATCCTTTTTGTGAAGACAATAACTCCCAGTAGCTATCAAAAGGATATTCAGAAATTTTTATTGGTTTATTGTTAATTGTTTTTGAGTATTTATTTAAACAATAAAATATTCCATTTACTCTAATTGTTTTATTTATAAATTTAAAATAATCACTTACAATTTCTTTATCCATCTCTTGAAAAGAGTGGGTATTTATAAAATAATCTATCTTAAATAAATTGATTATTTTTTGTTTTGTCCAAGGGGGGATTATTATAAAATCATAATTGTTACTTTTTAATTCATCCGGTGATAATTTTATAAAATCATTATAAAAACAAAATTTTTTTTCAGGATATAATTTTAGCAAATAATAAGATTGAAGAATTATTGCTTCAGGTAAATCAATAATAATAATACACAAGTTACTATACTTTTTTTTAAGTTTTGATGCCAGTGACCCAAAACCTCCACCAATCTCACATACAATCCTATGATCATCTTTAATATATGAGCTAATTTTTTTAAAGGAATAGAACATTGAGACCTCATGATGATTAAGATCGACGTTTCCAATAGTATAATATTTCGGATTTCCAACTTTTAGTTCTACATAATCAAGGAAATCTTTCTCTTTTACTGAATCTAATAATTGAATGTAAGCCTCTAAAGTATGAAAAAATCCAAAATCATCATCCATACCTAAACTTAATTTTGACCCCCAAATCTGAGGTTTTCTGAAATTCTTTAGACTTGATTTATTTATTTTTGAAATTTTACTTTTATTAAAAAATTTTATCCAAAAATCACTTTTAGATTTATTATCATAATTTTTAGAACTCTCATTAAAATTTGAAAAAATTATTTGAAAAATTTCTTGATCATTCATTTAGTTAAAGAATCTTTTTATTAATTTTTTTTATATAACCAGACTTTAATAAATCATTTATAGTAGTGATATGATTTATTAATTTAAATTTCTTAGCATTTGCAATCTCAAGTAAATTGAGCTTTCCATCTGCAAGATTTAAAATTTGTAAAATTGTACTTATTCTTTCTCCCTTACCTTTGCTACCAAAGTCCATTATATCTTTATATAAATTAATTTTACTTTTTGACAATTGAGGTGTGCCAAATTGAATTTTGCCATAGGGAATGAAATTATTTTCTATTGTTAGTAAAACATCATGATAAGCCATGATAGTGCCAATGATTGTATCAAAATTAATTAGGTCCGCATTATCGAGTGAAGTATGATATTCCTTGTACTCACCAAACATTTTTCTCATTAACAACCCAATAGGTAAATTAAAACCCGGCGAACAAAACTGTCTTTCATCACTACCCTCGGGAACAAAATCTACAATCTTATATGGAATTTTTGAATTTTTTAAAACATTTTCCGCTGCTAGGTCAGAAATTGAATTTCCTTTTCTTGATTTTTTATAAGTGAATTCTTTTCCATAACCAACACAATTTATAACAAAACCAGCAATTACATTTTTTACTTTTTTTTTAGAATAATGCAAAAAAGCTGCAGAGCCAATATTTTCAGGGCAGATTAAAAATCTATAAGAATATTCATGAGGACCAGTATTTTTCAAAATTTTATATAACGATGACCAAACCAAAGGTCCAGACAACTCATTGTTTGCCATCTGAGGGTGACAGAGATATGTGGAAATTAAAATTTCTTTTTTACTTTTACCTTTAATCAATTTATCAGAATATACTAAATACCCTTTTTTTAATTTTGATTTAATAACAACTCTATATTTACCTTTTTTAAGTTTTTTGTAGTCTTTAAATGGAAGGCAAAAACCCCATCTCTTCTTATAGTATGATGTTACATATGGAATAGCATTTGGTTGGTCGGGTAATGTGTGTAAGTTTTTTTTTAATTCATCTAAATCTATTTTTTTATCAATAGGAACTGAGTAGTTTACAACACTTAAATTATTTTTTTTAAAGTCAGCAATTTTTTTTCCTGAAGGTGTAATAATATATGCATCCTCAATGTGCCACTCTAAAGGAACAGTCCAATCAAGCACCTTAGTGCCTGATCTAATTTTTTTTATATTTAGATCAACAATTTCACCCAAAATATCTAGACTTTTTCTAAATCCTTCACCAAGAATACTTCTTGGTATTGGAAACAATCTTTTAAAAAAACTTTTTAAATCTTTGTGATTTATATAATCTGAAATTTTAATATTATTTTTCATCTTTTTTTTAGTAAATTTGTAAAAATTGAATAATCTATATCATTTATAGTGCTAGCTAAAATTAAATCATACAAAGTATATATTGAAAAACCCTCATGGTGATTGAGCGTGTAGAAATTTTTATCTCTGATATCATTGGTATAATCATCATAATTATCAAATTTATTTTTAAAAAAATTTATACCGCCAGATATATAAAAAATTTTTGACTCATTTACATTTTTTTTTTTTGAGATTTTTATGTATCTTTTACTATTTCTAAAATAATGTTTATTCTTCTCAACACAACCTGATACCAAAAAATTTAAGTTTTTTTTCTTCATCTGTAAATACATATTTCTTAAAGTTTTTTGATTTTTAAATGGCGAATTAGGAAATAAAACACATATATAATTGTACATATCAAAGTACTTTTTTTTATATTTCTTGATTAATTTTGTAAAATCTACGTTTCTTTTTGTATCTACAATTCCTTTTATATTATATTTTTTTTCGAAAAAATTTTTGAGTTTTATATTATCAAAAATTACATAAATTTTTTTATATATGTTGCTTTCGATTGCTGAAATGATTGAATATTCCAAAAGCATTTTATTTCCAACATATAAAAAGTTTAAATTATTTATTTGATCACCTTGTGATCTTGATGGGATGACGCAAACAACTGAATGAGGATTTTTCATTTACCAAAATTTTATTTCACGAGAGGCTTTTTTATAATCATAAATATTTCCTATATCTATCCATTTATTACCAATATCAAAAACGCCTAATTTTTGTTTAATTACAAAATTAATAACTTCAGGCATATCGAATTCTTCCTTTCTTTTGTTAATTTTAGACGAAAAAAATTTCCTTAAAAAATTTCTACTTAATACGTAAATCCCTGCATTAATTACATGTTGAATTTTAGGCTTTTCTCTAAAAATTATCTTATCATTTTTTTTTTGTAAAATGGCATATGGGATTTCTGTAATATTTTTTTTTGTACATACTGTTACCTCATAATTATTTTTATTGTGAAAATTTATTAACTTTTTAAATTTAGTTTGAAAAAAAAGATCTCCATTTATTAAAACTAAACTTTTAAAATTTTTTTTTAAAATTTTTTTTAATGAGCCAGCAGTACCTAAGGGTTTGTTTTCAGAGATAAATGTAACATTCTTAATATTTTTTGATCTTACCCATTTTCTGAAAATTTCTTGTTTATATCGCACAATTAAATTGATTTTATTCAATTTATTTTCTTCTAAAATATTATTAATTGTTTTCTCTAGTGGCGAAATACCATTAGCGGTCAGAAGTGGCTTCGGTAAAGCATAGGTAAAAGGCCTTAATCTAGATCCTACACCTCCGACCATGATTACATATAAAACGTTAAGCTTTTTCATTTTATTTTAAATCTGAAAATTTGATAGCATAATCATCTTGTAAATTTTTCTTAGCAATTTTACCAATAATTTTATCTATTTGGGTTGGGCTTATCCCAGTTCCGGGTCTTTTCATGATTAAACTCTCTTTAGTTAAAATTTCACCTTTTTTTATTCTTCTGGCAGTTACAATACTTCTTCGTGCATTTTTTCTCGAAATTTTTTCACAATTTAAAACTTCTCTTTTTTTAAGATTTTTGTTTATTGAATTATATATATCAATATTTGATCTAAAATTGATAAGATCATTTTTATTTAGTGAATGAAAATGATCATTACCCTTTACACCTTTAGTATCACTAAAATGTTTTTCTATAACCATGGCACCATTTAAATAAGCACTTGTTAATATCATCATATTTTGATCAGGCATTGTATGGTCTGAATAACCAATTATATTTTTAGAAAATTTTCTTCTTAGAACTTTTATTAATTCTAAATGAGCATCGCTATTTTTTGTTGGATAACTTAAAACACAATGAAGAATAATTAATAAAATATTTTTGTTTTTTGACTTTATAAAATTAACAGTCTTTTCTATTTCAGAAATTTTACAAGCACCGGTTGATAGAACAATTGGTTTTTTTTTTTTAATAATTTTTTCAATTAAGGGAACATTATTTAAATCTGCAGATGCAATTTTAAAAAATGGCACAAGTTCATCTAAATAATCTACTGCGTCTAAATCAAAAGGAGTAGATAAAAAATCTATTTTTAATTTGTCACAATAGTTTTTTAATAATTTAAATTCTTTATATCCAAATTTATCAAACTTTTTAAATAATTCATATTGTGACTTAATAGGTACTTCTTTTAGATCCCAGTAATAAGGACTTTTTTTACAAGCTATTTTTTCTGCTTTATATGATTGAAACTTGACTGCATCTGCACCACCCTCTTTTGCAAGTTTTATGATTTTTTTTGCTCTTTTAAGATCATTTTCAAAATTAACACCTATTTCTGCAATAAAATAAGGTTGTTTTTTTAAACTGATAATTTTTGAACCAAGCTTAAATCTCATTTTTAATAATTTCTAATAATTTATTTTTTTTTTTAAAAAAAACCTTTCTAGTTTTTATAAGTTTTTTACGATAATTATCATCAAAATATATTCTATTTAATTCATTAATTATCTTTTTAAGGTTATTATTAATAAAAATGCCTATATTTAGTTTTTCAAAAATTTTTGCCCTTTTAATCTCTCTTCTTTCAATTGTATGATGGATAGTTGGAACACCTATTCTTCCTAATTCAAATGAAGAATTACCAACTGATGATATAGCTATTTGAATATTTTTATAAATATTACAGGGATTTTTATAAAAATTTAATATCTTAATATTTTTGAATAAATTACTACCATTGAATTTTTTACTTATAATTTTAAATCTAAAATTAATTTTTTTATTGTTTCTTAAAACATAGTTAATTAATTTATTTAACTGATTATTACTATCTTTTGCTCCTTGCAAAAAAAGTATGTTAATTCTCTTTTTTTTATCAAAATTATATTTAATGTTATCAATTCCTTTTGGAAATATAAAATAATCTGGACCGCTATTTTTGATATAAATATCTAATGGATTAATTGATAGTATATTTTTATTTTTTTTATGAAGATCTTCAAAAATAATAATCTTATTCGATGTTTTAATATTAGGATATGTCTTTAAATCTAAAATCGTCAAATCAAAACTTTTCGATAAGTAAGAAATTTTTCTTTTTTTAACCAAATTTGATAATTTTACATTATATTCTTCTTTCAATAATTCTTTTAGTCTAAGACATCTATGATAATGACCCATTCCAATTTTTTTTGACTTTTCATAAAGAATTAATATTTTTTTTCTCATAATGATTACAAAATTTTTTCTAGACCTTTTTTAAGTTTGAAATAAGGTTTCCATCTAAATTTTTTTTTTGTTTTTCCAATATATGCTTTGGTATATCTTACTTTATCGTATAGAGGATAGTGATATTCAAATTCTATATTTTTTTTTAGAATATTTCTTACTTCTTTATATACTTTCTCTAAAGAAGTCCCAACACCAGTTCCAACCTCATAAACTTCATTGTTAAGTTTTTTTTGCTTTATACATTTTAAAATCAAGTCAATTAAATCATCAATAAATAAAAAATCCCTACAAGTTTTTGGATGAATTATCTTTATCTTATTATTTTTAGCATTCAATATTTTTACTTTTATGTCAGGTATTATATTTTTTTTTTCTTGTTTTGGTCCGTAAAGATTAAATATTCGTAATATAGCAAAATCTATTTTAAATCTTTTATTTTTAAAAAGTTCTCTTTCACAAAAGAATTTTGCAATTTGATAGTTGTTGTTTTTAAATAATTTTCTCTTATTTTTTTTCCCACCACATGATGTGCTAAAAAAAATAATTTTGAAATTGAAATGTTTTGAGCTACTTATTATTTTTCTTATAATTTCCAGCTGATATTTTATATTACAATTTTCTTTTCTGGTATCGAAACCTAAATGAATAAAATGTGAAATATTTCTACCAAAATCTTTTTTTAATATTTTTTTTGTTTTAATTGAGCTAAAAAAAATTTTTTTCCTTTTTAATTTTTTTACTAAAGCGGTACCAATATATCCACTTGAACCAGATATTAAAATTTTTTTTTTCAATTAAATATTATAAATATCTTTATAAATAGATTGGTTTTTTTTTATCCACTGATATGTGTTTTTTAATCCAATACTAAACTTTATTTTTGGTTTCCAATTCAAATAATTACTAATCTTCGTGCTATCACATTTTAAAGACTCCACCTCACTCCCTTTAATACGTTTCCTTTCATTTTGAACCTTTAAGGTTTTTTTTATTTTTAACATTTTCGATATTTTGTAATATAAATCTATTATTGAAATATTTTCCTCTGATCCAACATTGAATATTTCTCCAAATTTATTTGATTTTAATATTTTATGATAAGCATCACATAAATCAGAAACATGAGTGTAGTCTCTTTTCGGTTTCAAGTTTCCAATTTTTACAATTTTGATCTTTTTATTAATTAACTGATAAATTATATTTGGAATTATGGCTCTTGGTGACTGTCTGGGTCCATAAGCATTAAATGGACGAATAATTTTAATGGGGAGTTTAAATGAATTAAAATAACTAATTGCCAATTCATCAGCACTTTTTTTAGTCGCAGCATAAGGAGATTGAGAAAAAGTTGGGTGACCTTCATCCATTGGTTCGTATTTTGAGGAGCCATAAACCTCGCTAGTTGAGGTTATAACTATATTTTTAATCTTATTCGAATAACAACTTTCTAAAACATTGTAAGTGCCAATAATATTTGTCTGAATATAAGCTAAGGGAGAAACATAAGAATATGGTATACCAATCAGTGCAGCTAGATGAATCACAGAATTTATACCTTTCATCGATTTGTTTACAAAATCATAATCGCGAATATCTCCAAGTTTGATTTCAAGATTTTTGTGTTTTGTTTTTTCTAACCATCCCCAATTATTTTGAAAATTATACTTATCTAAAACTATTACCTTATACTTTTTTTTTAAAAAATATTCAGTAAGGTTTGAACCAATAAATCCACATCCGCCAGTAATTAAGATTTTTTTCATAAGTTAATCATTTATAGCTTAAATAAGGGTTTGCTGTGAGCGAAATAACTCTATCACAAATTTTTATAGTGTTATTCCTGTGAGAAATTATTATTATTGTCTTTGATTTTTTAAAATTAGAGAGTGTTTCTAATATTTCATCCTCAGTTTTAATATCTAATGTGCTAGTAGCTTCATCTAATACCAATATTTCGTTATTTCTATATAATTCTCTTGCGATTCCTATTCTTTGCTTTTGACCATCAGATAATTTAACACCTCGCTCGCCTATAATAGTATCAAACTTTTGTTCAAGACCGATTATATAATCATATATTTGAGCATCTTTAGCAGCTTTTTTAATCATCTCATCATTTATATTTTGCTCCTTTACTCCAAAAGCAATGTTATTTTTTATTGTATCATCTAACAAATAGCATGAGGCAGGAATATACCCAATTGAATTTTGCCAATTTTTAATATTGTTTTGAATATCTTTACCATCTACTTGAATTTTTCCTTTATCAGTATCTAGGAGGCCAATAATTAAGTTAACTAAAGTTGATTTTCCAACTCCACTTTGACCGATAATACCTAATGTTTCATTTTTTTTTATATCAAGTGAGAAATTCTCCAACAAATTTTTATTTGCTGAGGGATATTTAAAATAAACGTTTTGAATATTGATCTCATTTTCAAATTTGAATTTAAAATTATATTCTGTAAAGGGAATTTGAGTTTTTATATTCGTAAATTTAAATTCTTCGTATAATTTTTCAATTACAGCTTTATTAAACGAAATTGTTTGAAAAGCACCAAACATCCTATAAATACTTGGCAAAAGTTTAAATATCGCTGCTACAAATAAACCAAGAGTTGGAAGAATTTCTTTAATTTCAAAACTGCTATCATCGATTGATGAAAAAATTATTACAAGTGGAAAGATTATTATAAAAACTAATTCTAACCATATTTTAGGAACTTCCATAATAGTATTGTGCTTATACGCTGAGTTAGCAAACTTACCTATTTGAAATAAATACTTATCCTTAAAAAAATTTTGACAATTTTTTAATTTTATATCCTTGATTGCATGAAGTCCTTGCTGCAGGTTTTTAAGAGCCAAACCAGTAGTATCTTGTCTTATCTTTCCCCAGTTTTCTATCTTTTTATTAGTTATATAATACAAAATTAATATAAAAAATATTATGATTATTGCAGAAGTAATAGTTTCAGTTGGTCTTAAAATCACCAACATAAAAATAATACCTAATAATATAGCAGACTCAGAAATTAGTTTAATCAAAGTATTAATTACTGATGAATAATTTTTACACTCTACCAAAACATTTCTAATAAGTTCTGAGGAATTTTTTTCTAAATGAAAAGACATTTTATGATTTAAGTAAAACTCATAAAGAGACGTGGAAGTTATCTTATAAATGCTGAGTGAGTATTTGTTTTGCCAGTAATAATAAAATAAAAGGTAAATATTTTTAATTATATAAATTGAAAATAAAATTATAGATATTTTATAAATTAGAGATATGTCACCAAATAGTGTTATTTTGTCAAAAATTAATCCAAAACTAAATGGAAGCTGATTTAGATTTCCATCAAGTGATAAAGTGAGAATTGGTAGTATTAAACTTATGCCAAGAGCCTCCAGAATTGAAGTTATTAAGGTTGCAAAAATTAAAAAAAAACCCTCAATTCTCTTTGATTGTGGTAAAAAACTTAATGCTTTGGTAATTAAACCTTTTTTACTCATTTTTAATTTTTTAAGTATTTTTTAATGATATTTAATAAAATTGTATTACCAGGATTATACTTAACGAACACCTCTTTTTTATGATTAATTCTTTTTAACCAGGTATTTATTTTCATTTTGTATATAAGATTTAATTTTTTTTCAAAAATATCTTGATTAATTTTATGACTCCAAAAAAATTTAGGTATACCTAAATAGGGCTTAAAAGGGAAAGATACCACTTTATTTCCTCGTGACAAAGACTCCATTCCTAAGCTAGAGTCTGCAAATATTGTAACTTCAGATTTATCAACAATTTCATATTTTGTTTTAAAATTTAGGCTTGAAATTATCTCTGAATTTTTTTGCAAATTAAAAGCATTTATGTAATTATTTTTTGATACTCCCGGTTTAGTTACAACTAAATATTTAGCATTATTTTTATCGCAGAAAATTTTTAGAAAATCTAAAATTTTTTTCTCCCTAATAAAATATTTAATCTTCTCACTATTTTTGAATTTATCCCTATATTGAGAAATAAGTAAAATTTTTTTACTTTTGATAATTTTTTTTTTCTTAAAAAAATTATTTCTAAAAGAACCAGCTACAACTTTAGGTGAATTTGAAATATTTTCGTATAATTTTTTATCTTTTTTAGAAAAATTTAAAATTTTATCGACCTTATTATCTTTTATATTTAATGGATTAAAATTGCTAAAATTTGGTAAAGTTCTATAACCATCTTGTATCGCTATCGTGTGAAAAGAATTTTTTTTAACTAATTTTTTCAGTAAATAAAAAGTACCATGTAATTCATTAAAAGTTATAATAATCTTAGGCTCAACATGCTCTATATAAGTTTTTATGTAGTTTTTTCCTAAATTCAAAAATCCATATGATTTTACAGCCATAAATAATACATAAAAATTAATTTCTTCTAGTCGAATATATAAGACTTCTATTTTTTTTTTGATTAATCTTTTAAATAGTATTTCATTTGTGTAATCAAACATTAAGATCTTGTTTTTATTTGGTTTTTTAAATTTTATTTTTATTTTTAACAATGAGCGATAATATCTAAAAAAATAAGCTATTCTTTTCATAATCATCTGATTTCATAAACTTTCTTAAATTTTACGTAAATATTTTTCGGTTTTTTTAATATTCTTTTCTTTTTTATTCTTATCTAACCATTTAATAATTTCATTCATTAGCAGAGGCTATTTCACTTATAACAATGGAGCTTTTTTGAATTCCATTTATTTATTACACCCATTTATAAACATTTTTATAAGTACATTTTTTGCAAACTTCGAACTCCTCACTTTTTCCATCGAGATGCTTTTTCCTGACATTATCAATTTGACTTCCAAACCAAATCTCAGCAATAGATTGGGTTTTTTTATCAGGATTATTTAGGTCTTTTGGCATTTTAACTTCTGATAAAAGCTCGAATCCTTTTTTTTTATTTTGTACTTTGGATAATACTTCCTCGTAATCTTTTTTATTATTGAATGTTTTTTTATCGACATATCCAACTGGATGAGTAGCGCCCCAATCATAACAACACATTGAAACTCTGCCCTCATAAGTAATTAACATTCTTTGGAATGGCTGTTCACAAGGGAGTCGTTCTTTTGAAATGCTAATATTTCCGTCTAAATCTTTCATATAATTTGAACCATAAGGTGAATTAGTTTCCTTCAGTTTTTTTTTATATTTAATCTCATCTTCGGGGTTTAAATCAGTAATGTCTCCCCCTCTCTCTGTATAGTGATTAACAGAAACACTATCTACTATACCTGCAAAATTATTAAAAAATTCATTAACCTCATTAGTTGTATCTTTTGTTAAAATCATCTGAATTTTAGTAAAAGGAAATTTAGCATTTAAATTTTTTCGGATTTTAGAAAAATTCTTAATATTTTGATAAACTTTCTCAAATGTATTTTTGTTAAATCTTCCAGGTCTCATTTTTTCATATGTTTTTTTGGTTCCGCCATCAAAAGAATAAATCATTAAATCTAGTCCAGAGTCGATCAATTTTTTTGAATTTGTTTCTGTTAGGTTTGTAGCATTGGTATTAATAAGTGTTTCTAAGATACCTTTCTTTTTGGCATAACTTATATATTCATAAATTTTTGGATTTAATAAAGGTTCACCTCTCCAATTAAATTTCATACTTGGAACACCTAGATCTGCAACTTGATCAATCAAATTGTAACAAAGTTTTTCATCTATGATTTTGTCAGGTGTTACTACAAACTCCCTATAACAAAAGGGACAAGCCAAATCACAAATCGAAGCGACCTCAATATCAACACATAAAGGAGTCATTTTTTCTTTAGTCATATCTGATCCTAAAAGTTTTTTTTCAATACAGCTTTTAGGTTGCAAACTCCAGTCTTCTCTGTATTTTCTAAATTTATCTTTAAAATCATCTAACAAGTGAACAGCTTTATTTTTTTTTAATGCATACTTGTAAGAAAGATTATGTTCCATATTGGAGATCATATACTCATCTTTATCAATATTTTTTTTTTTATCTTTCAAATAGACTGAGCCCTTTAAAATCTCATTTTTTTTAATAGTAAAATTTTCAAATTTACTCATAAGTATGCTTTGATCCTTTTAAATATAAACTTAGTTTAAAATTTTTTTTCACTTTCTGATCTTTAGTTTTATGTTCATAAATGTATATCATAAATCTATCTTTTTTAACTTTCCTCTTTTTTAGTATGTTTAAAGAAATTGTTTTTGATAATTTTTGACAATTTATTAATATTATTATCAATATTTCCAGCAAATAAACTCTTATTAACCATTCTTATTGCATCTTGAGTTTTTTTTTCTAACCACCATTGTTTTGGATTATCATTTATTTTATTTAAATGTGATACAAGTTCATTCTCATTATTAATAAGTATTTTTGCTTTTTTTAGTTTTTTATATATTTGTGGATATTGCTTTTTAATTGGCCAAAATTTGTTAATAAACAAAATAGTAGGTACATTATGATCCATAAAATCTAAGATTACAGTGTCAGGATATGTAACTATACATAGTTTTATTCTTTTAACTATTTTTTTAATTGGTGTTTTATTCCAAAAATTATAATCATTTTTTTTAATTTCAAAATTTTCATTTATTCTCTTAAAGTAATCCCACCCATTCTCATGTTTTTCCCTAATCCTAATTTGTTCTGAAATATGATTTGGTATCTTATTTAATATTTTTTTCATTGAATCAATAATGAGTAAATTTTGTTTACCAATCGGTACACTGCCAACGCTAATTCTAAATCTTAGAAATTGATTCAAAACTATTAAGATTTTATTTTTTTTTATAAAAACTGGAAAGGTATATTTCTTTTTTGATATTCTAGGTATTTGCAGAACATTTTGTTTATTGCTAAAATTTTTTCTATCGAAAAAAGTTAAATATAAATCAGAAATAATTGCTGGAAATTTATATATAAAATGATTTTTAACTGGTAAAAAGCCACCATGATCAGTTGTGATTAATTTTGATTTATTTTGTCTAATTTCTGAAATCCAAATCTTTATGACATCATTTCTCCAAAAATTATATCCCGAGATATAACATATCTTTTTTACCGGTAATTTATTTTGAATTTGAAAAGTTATATCTCTGTAATTTTCTATTAAGGATTTTGGAATATCATTTATAATATTTGCAAATATAAATTTTTCGAATTTATTGTTTGCAACTATATTAAAGTTTATTTTATTTCTTAAAGTTTGGTTAAATTTTTTATATCTATAATCATAAATATCTCTCTGATTAATCTTAAAAGGAATAGATTTTAAAAAAAAACATAGTTTTAAATAATTTTTCAATGAAAAAACTTCATCAAAGTAAAAAGTATTAAATTTTAGTATTTTACTAAAAATAAAATTTCTTATTCTTGAGTAAAATGTCAAACGATTTTGTTTTTTAGGAAAATCCCTTTTTTTATACCTCTTATTAATAAAATTTTTAAAATTATTAAATTTTAGTATTTTTTGAATTATTAAATGGTTATATAAATCAGTTCCACATATTTCAAAAAAATTAGAGGTGTTCTCTATTTCAATATCTTTTTTCAGACTAATAGAAGCTGAAGATAATCTATTTTTATCGAACAATAATAAAAGTTTTTCAACACATCTCCATTTTTCTAAATTAAAACTAATGTAGTTATAAATCCAAAATATTAATAAAATTTCCCAATACTTCTTATCTTTTTTAACTTTATGTAATTCATTTAATTTTTTGTATAATTTGTTAAAGACTAAATAACTTAATTTCTCAACATATCTTTCATCTCGATATTTTTTTTTCTCATCAATCCATGGATGATCTATTGTAATATTTTTTTTTTGATCTTTTTCAATTGAATTGTAAGTTTTAGAAAACTCATTTAGAAATATAACATTTTTTGATCTTGCTTCTTGATTAAATAGTTGAGTTGTAACTAGAAAATAGCTTATTTGTTTTTTCATCAATAATTTTCTAATTGCTAATCAATAATTTTTTTCTAGTGCTTTCAGATTTTGAATTATAAAATTTTTTATATCTTTTATAATTACTCATAATTGATTTAGCTGTAATATTTGGAATCATAGAATTTACTTCATCCATAATTGTTTTTTTTTTATTTTAACTTTCTTTTTTTTTCTAAAAATAAATCGCAATGAAAATCTTGCATCATGGGAAGTATTAAATTCACTACCATGTAATAAACAACCATGCCAAATCCAGGCATCACCACTATCCCCAATTAAAATTTTTTTTTTTGTATTAATTTTTTTTTTTCCAGAATGATAAATATAATTTCTTTTTTGCTTTATTATCTTATGGGGAAAAACTTGAGCACCACCATAATGTGAACCGGTCAATAAATTAAGTGGTGACATTTTTTTTGTTACTTTATTTAAATATACATAGACTGTAACAAAATCTGATTCTTCATTTTTAAAATCAATTAAATCCATATGATAATCTATTCCGTTAAAGTATCTAATGGATTTAAATTTTTCTCTTATAAATTGGTTTAAATTTGGGCTGTTTAAAATCATCTTTTCCCTAATCCACTCTGGTAAATAATGCAAGGGAACACCACAAATTGCTCTTGAGGCATATAAATAATAATTTTTTCCCAAAATGTTTTCTAATAATTTTTTAAATTTTTCATTTTTGATCAAAAAACCAATATTTAATTGGTCAATAAAATTTTTTTTTTTTGTTTTTTATGTTGATTTAAAAATTCTTTTTTTGTCAAAAAAATTTTCTTTAAATCAAAAGTTTTTTTTAATTTTTTTGATATATCTTTACATTTTTTTCGATCAAATAAATCTGGACATTCTATATATCCATCTCTAATGAAATTTTCTTTACTTTTTTTAATATTCATTCTTTATCAGAAAATCTTTATTATATTTTTTTATTTCTTTACTGGTCAAAAAATGGAAATTTTTGTCAGAGCTATATTCAAAATCTGAATGAACCTTTTGACTTTTTTCTCCTATTGCGTTTATAAAAATCTTTCTAGATTTATTTCTCTGTACATATGGCAATATAACAAAATGATCTTTGAATTTAAAAGTTACATCATGTGTCTCATTTGGACACATTAGTTCGTGCATTTTTTCTCCTGGTCTAATACCAATAATCTTAATTCTATTATTAGATGACATTGCTTTTGCCAAATCAATAATTTTAACCGATGGAATTTTAGGTACAAATATCTCTCCACCCAACATTCTCCTAAAAGAGCTTGTAACAAAATTTATTCCCTCATTTAAAGTAATCCAAAACCTCGTCATTCTTTTATCGGTTACTGGTAAAGCTTTTTTATTAGCAATTAATTTTTGAAATAGCGGAACAACAGATCCTCTTGACCCTAAAACATTTCCATACCTTACTACTGAAAACTTTGTATTTTGATTTCCAACAATGTTATTAGCAGCTATGAATATTTTATCTGATGCCAGTTTGGTAGCTCCGTATAAATTAATTGGATTTGCAGCTTTATCTGTTGATAATGCAATTATTTTTTTTACTTTTTGGCTAATCGATGCATGAATGATATTTTCTGCACCTTCAATATTAGTTTTAACAAATTCCATTGGATTATATTCTGCAACTGGGACTTGTTTTAATGCCGCTGCATGTACTACATAGTCAATATCTTTCATTGCTAAAACAAGTCTATCTTTATCCCTCACATCTCCAATCAAAAATCTTAAATTTTTAAATTTAGAACTGGGAAATTTTTCGTTCATTAGATATTGTTTGTATTCATCTCTAGAATAAATGACTATTTTTTTTGGCTTGTATTTTGTCAATAATAACCTGGTGAAAGCATTTCCAAATGAGCCTGTTCCACCCGAAATAAATATATTTTTATTATTAAACATAATATTTATCTATAGCCTGTCTTTTAAATTTTTATTGTTTTTTATTTTCAAATTCTGATTTGAGTTCATCATACTCCTTCATTTTTCTTTTCATGAAAGCCATCGCCAACTTAGTTTTTTCATTTATTCCCTTAGGTGTAAGTACATAAATATAATTAATTTTGTTTTTATTATTTTTGAAATTATTAATTTTAACAAGACCTTTGTCGATCAGAGCGTTTAAACAATAATTTAATTTACCTAAACTTATTCCTGCCTTTTGTGCCAAATCTCTTTGTGTGGAATTAGGATAATTTTTTATATTCTTTAGAATCTTAAAATAATCTTCTTTATTTTTCATTTAGTTCAAATTTTGAACACTATATTGTTCATAATATGAACAGTAAAGGTCTTTTTTTTGTTAAAAATAAAGAATTTTTAATTATAATAGAAAAGTATAAAGATATTTATAAGATTATTAACAATATGCCTAACAAGACTATTACGGACTACCAATGGCCAGGAAACTTCTTAAAGTCAGGTTTTTTCTCAAACAAAAAACAATTTAAAAGTCCATTTACAACTATTAAAATTATAGAAAAATTTTTTGAAAAAGAATTTGAGCATCCTGTAATACTTTTTCCATCTGCAAGATCTTGTATAGGTGCTATTTTAGAATTCGAAAGAATAAATCGAAGTCATGAGGTTTATGTGAATAAGTGGGTCTCTAATTGTATTTTTAATGCAATTGGATATTTTTCAAATCCAAGTGTAAACTATAAAGATCAAAAAATTATTTTGATTAATAATAATTGGGGTATAGTTCAAAAATTTAATATCAAAAAAAATTTTAGAAATGTTATCATTGATGACTCCTCAGATAGTATAATATTAAATAAAAAAAATATCTTTCCAAATAATTCAAAGTATGAAATTTTTTCTTTGCCAAAAATATTGGGCAGTGTATCTGGTGGATTAGTTATTTCAAAAAACAAAAAGTTTTATACATTTTGCAAAAACAGGCAAAAACAAAACAAGGATTTGGGACGAACTCAATCTTATCTAAAATTTAACGAAATTAACAAGAAAACTAGATTCGATTACAGATATAATGAGGTAGTAAATTCATATTTTGATTATAACGGAGCAATTGATATTAAAAAAAAATTAGATTTTTATAAAAAAAACAAAAATATTATTACAAAAAGATGTGCTATTTTAGAAAAGTATTTTAATTTTAAAATGAGTGAAAATAGAATTGGTCCTGTGGCATTGTTTGATCTCAAAAAAAACAAAAAAATAATAGAACTTAATAAGGTATTTATGTTTAGACACAGAATTGTTGATTTCAGAAAAAACCTAGCAAAAAATTTTCTTATTTTTCCATTACATTACAAAATAAGTGAAAAAAGATTTAGTTTCTATTTGAAAAAATTAATACAATTTTCGAAAGATATAAAAAATTTTAATTATAATAAATCTTAGTTTTCTATAACTTTAATTGAAATGAACTTTTAGGATAACTAGGAGAGCCATATTTCTCTTTAAATTCTGCAATCGATATTTCTTTTTTTGTAAACTTCTTTACTTTGTTCCTATAATTTTCTCCAAGCTCATAGTAACAAAAATTTCTTAACTTAAAGTATTGTATAGCTTTCCATTCCAAAAAATGTCTCGGCATATATTTTTTTTCTAAACCTTGCTTATTCACTTGTGACCATCCCCATGCAAAATCTTTAAATACTCCACAGTATAAAAAGGATATATCTTTTTTTTCTACCATACTTGAAAACAACACTCCAGAACCATTCATAATGTTTTGAAACATTATATCCCAGGTTGAGTCTGGTCTAGTTTTTTTTCCAGCTGATTCAAAATGTAAGTTTTTGAATTCTTTAAATTTTTTTTCTAATATGCTCTTTTTTTTATTATCATAAATATTAAAAGTCATACTACTTTTTATTCTAGAAATATTTCTCTTATGGTATTTACTCATATTGTTTAAAAGTTCTTCCTCATCAAGTTTTAAGTCTAATATCAAAGTGTTTATTACAGAAAAATTTTTTGTAAATTCTAATAATTCAAACTGATTTTTTGAGTTAATTTCAAATTTATTTTTTGAATAAAAAACTGGGTGAGTAAATAAATTTAATTTTTTAATATTTAAGTTCATATTTTTTATATGAGCAAAAAGAGATTTGAGAATTTTTCTTCTTGTTGATGGTTTTAATCCGCTTATAAAAACTGGTGAAGGACAATAGTTGTAATTAAACCCATAAATATAATCTTTAAAATTTTTGTTTAATGCCAATGGAACAATACCTACAATTTTTTTTTCAAATTCAATTAAAAAGGATTTATTGAAAATTTTATCGAATGCAGAATAATAATTTATTGAATTAGAGCTGACCAAATGAGTATGTCCCTCCATTTTGTCAACTTCTTTGTCCCACAATTTTGAAGAAACCTTACTGAAATCAATGAACTTACAGTCCATATAACTATTTTTTTTGTTTACCGTCTTGACTAATTGACTTAAATGTTCAATTATTGAACATTAACATTTACTTTTGTTCTGTCAAGTTCTATGAAACCAATAAGATATAATAAGCAATATTTGGACAATAATGACAAGAAATCAATAATCAAAGCTTTAAACCAAAATTTAATAACAGGTGGTCAGAGTGTTGATGATTTTGAAAAAAAATTAAAAAAATTCTTAAATGTTAAATTTGCATCAACTTGTTCTAATGGAACTGCAGGATTACATCTAGCCTTGGAGGCAATAAATTTAAAAAAAAATGATGTAATTATTATGCCAATTGTAAATTTTATTGCTTCTTACAGTATGGCTAAATTATACCAAGCAAAAGTTTTTTTTGCAGATGTTGATAGTTCAACAGGCCAAATGACACCTGAAACGTTAATTAATTGTATCAAATTAAATAATTTAAAAAAGATCAAAGCTGTTATCTTAATGTACATGGGTGGTTATCCAGACAATATTTCAACTTTTTACAAACTTAAAAAAATTTATAAATTTTATATTATTGAAGATGCATGCCATGCTTTTGGTGCTAGTTATAAAGTTGGTAATAATTTTTTTAAAATAGGTTGTTGTAAACATGCTGATTTGAGCGTTTTTTCTTTTCATCCTGTAAAAACTATTACAACAGGAGAGGGAGGTTTAGTTTGCACAAATAATAGAAAATTCAATTCCATAATTAAAAATTTTAGAAACCATAATATTGTAAGAAATAAAAACTATTGGGATTATAATATTAGAAAGCCAGCATTTAATTACAGACTTAGTGATATAAATTGTGCACTAGGAATTAGTCAGCTTAGTAAAATCAAATATATTATATCAAGTCGAAGAAAAATATTTAAAACCTATTTTGATTTTTTTAAAAACTACTCCCATATTTTAAATTTTAGAAAACTTAATCAGTTTGAAAAACCTTGCTTTCATTTGGGCATATTGAATATATCATTTGAAAAAAATAAAAATAAAAATAAACTTATGAAGTATCTAAATAAATATAATATTTTTCCTCAATTTCATTATAAACCAATTAACCTTTTTTCGTTTGCAAAAAAACTCAAAATTAATTTAAAAAAATTTCATGGAGCTAAAAAATATTACACTTCAAGCATTTCTCTACCTTTGTATTTAGACTTAAAAAAAAGTGATGTAAAAAATATTTCAAAATTAATTATCAATTATTTAGAATAATAAATTATGAAAAGACTGGCAATTATTCCTGCAAAAAGCTCATCGATAAGAGTTAAAAAAAAAAATTTTGTTTTGATAAATAATAAACCTATATACACATACACTCTTAATAATTTAATAAAGTCTAAATTATTCAAAAAAATTCACATCTCTTCAAATATATATGTAAACGAAAAATACCAAGAGTTTTTAAGGCCAAACTCTTTTTGTAAAAAAACAACACTTATAAAAGAAGTAATTCAATGGACACTGATGGAGTTTAAAAAAAGAGGTGAAATTTTTGATACAGTCTGTTTAGCCTACCCTACTGCGCCGTTATTAGATGAGAAAGATTTTAAAAAAGCTTGCAAAAAATTTGAAAAAAATAAAAAATTTCCCTTATTATCAGTATCTAAATTTTGCCCATCTATAGATGAAGCAATGGTGAAGATTAAAAATTTAGTTAAACCAAAAAATGAAGTTAAATTTTACCAAGATTCAAAAAGGCATAAGGATTATTATTTTGACACTGGTTCTTTTGTCTTTTTTCCATCAAATTACTTTTATAACAAAAAAAATAAATCTAGTTCTATTATAAAATCCTTTGTCCCTTTTATACTTCCAAGAAATAAATCGGTAGATATTAACACTAAAGAGGATTTAAATTTTTTAAAACATCTAATTAAAATAAAATGAATATTGCACTAGGAACTGCCCAATTTATAAAGAATTACGGTTTATTAAAAAAAAAATTTTATCCAAAAAATATTTTTGATTTTGTTAACATTTGTGAAAAAATAAAAATGATTGACACTGCACCTTCTTATGGAGAGGCAGAAAAAATGATTGGAAAATATTTAAAAAAAAATATTAAAATAACCACTAAAATCAATCCATTTTTATATAGCTCAGTAGACAAAAATTTAGATAAATTTAGGAAAGAATTTGATAAATCATTAGCCAATCTTAAAGTTGATAAAATTCACGGACTTCTATTTCACAAAGAAATCGATATACAAAAATCTAAACATGATAAATTTTTTTATCATTTAGAATATTTAACTAAGGCTAATATAGTGTCAAAAATAGGTTTTTCTACTTATAATACCGATAAAGTAAAAAAAAATTTAAATCATTTTAATTTTAAGATAATTCAACTTCCTATAAATATTTTCAATTTTAATCAAGATTATATAAAATTTCTTAAAAATATTAAAAAAAAAAATAATTTAGAAATTCATGCTAGATCAATTTTTCTTCAGGGGTTAGGTTTTGAGGAAAAAATAAATGATAAGAGATTTTTAAAACTTAATAAAAAATTAGATATTTTAAAAAACTTATCACTAAAAAATAAGATTTCTAAATTTAAATTAATGATTAATGGAATTTATGATCCTAAACTTATTAATTTTTTTATAATCGGAATAAATTCTTTAAAAGAAATTGAAGAAATTAAGAATTTAGACTTTGTGTTTAAAAAAAAATTGAATTTTTCATTTAAAAAATTTATTATTAATGACAATTTTATATTAAATCCAAAAAAATGGCCAAAAAAAATTTAAAATTTTTAAATAACAAAACTCAAAAAACTTGGATGAAAGCAAAAAAAATTATTCCTGGTGGAAATATGCTTTTATCAAAAAGACCTGAAATGTTTTTACCGAATAAATGGCCAGCTTACTATAAAAAAGCAAAAGGTTGTCATGTTATAGATTTAGATAACAAAAAATATCTTGACATGAGTCTAATGGGCGTTGGGACATGTATTTTGGGTTATTCAAATCCAGAGGTTGATAAGTCAGTAATTAAAAGTATTAAAAATGGAAATATGTCAACTTTAAATTGTGAAGAGGAATATTTATTAAGCAAAAAAATATTAAGTTTCAATAAGTGGGCTCACATGGTTAGATTTGCTAGAACAGGTGGAGAAGCAAATGCAATTGCAATTAGAATAGCAAGAGCCGCAAATACTAAAAAAAAACAAAATATTGCGATTTGTGGTTATCATGGTTGGCATGATTGGTATTTATCTGCAAATCTTAAAAATAAAAAAAATTTAGATCAACATTTGCTGTCAGGTTTAAGTACAAGTGGCGTACCAAAAAATTTAAGAGGTACAGTTTATCCATTTATGTTTAATAATATCGATCAACTTACAAAAACTATAAAAAAAAAATAATATTGGTATCGTTAAAATGGAAATTCATAGAAACGTTGCTCCAGACAAAAAATTTATAGAAGCAATAAAATTTTTAAAAAAAAAATATAATTTTACTCTAATCTTTGATGAATGCACCTCTGGATTTAGAGAAACTTTTGGTGGAATACATCAAAAATATAACATTACTCCAGATATTTGTATTTATGGAAAAGCAATGGGTAATGGTTATGCGATAACAGCAGTTGTAGGAAAAGAACATATAATGAATAATGCTCAGAATACTTTTATTAGCAGTACATTTTGGACAGAAAGAGCAGGTCCATCAGCTGCTTTAAAAACTCTAGAAATAATGGAAAAATTGAAATCCTGGAAAATAATTTCAAAAAAAGGAGAAATCTTTAAAAGAAGATTATACAAACTCGGAACAAAATATAATCTACCATTAAAGATTTTTGGAAACAATGGTATCCCATCATTTAGCTTTGATAGTAAAAATAATATGAAATACAAAACGCTGATTACGCAAGAAATGCTTAAGTCTAGCATATTGGCCGCAAACGTGATTTATATTAGTGTTAAGCATGATTTAAAAAAATTTGACGAATATTTTGGCTGTTTGGAAACAATTTTTGAAAAAATTGCAGATTGTGAGTCTGGTTATCAAATTGATAAATTATTAGAAGGTCCAATATGCCACGCAACATTTCAAAGGCTAAACTAGAAAATTTTTCTTTATTTTCATTATGCTCTAGTAGATATGGTTATGGGCATTTCAAAAGAGTATCTAATTTAATTGAATTAATTAAAAATAAAAAATTTAAATTCAATCATTATTCATTTGATGAAAAAATTGAAAGTAAACTTCAATTTATCAATTTAATAAAAAAAGAATTACTCTTAGGCAAAAAAGTGGTTTTAGATATTACTAGTGAAAATTTTTTGACCAAAAAAATTGTTCAAAAATTAAAAAAAAATATTATTAATTCAAATTCAAAAAAAATTTATATAATAGACTCTCCTCTTAAAAAAAATCTTTCTTCAGATTTAAATTTAAGATTTATAAAATGCCTAATACCATTTGAAGTAGGTAAAGATGTTTATAAAAAACTTTCACTTATCAAAAAAAAACTTATAGGTATCGATTACTTTATATATCCCAAAAAGAAAAAAATTACTTATTCTAAAAGTAAGAAATTTAAAATTTTACTTAGTTTTGGTGCAAGCGATAATTATAAAGGAACTTTTTATGTTTTAAAATTATTGAGTAATTTGAATTTAAAGAACAATTTTCAAATAAAAGTAGTAATTGGTAAGTTTTTTAAAAAAACTTATGTGAAAAAAATTAATGAAATATGTAATAAAAATAATTTTAAAATTTTGAATTTTTCATCAAATTTTAATAATCATTTAATCAAAAGTAATTTATTAATTACCAATTCTGGTTTAACTAAGTATGAGTCTGTAATTAATGGTATTCCTGTATTTGTTTTTTCAGACACAAATAAAAGTCAAAAAATCGATAAAATATTTATAAAAAAAACGAAACAAAAAAATTTTTCTGCTTTAAAAAATCAAAATTTTGACTTGATTAAATTAAATAACGATATTGAGACTGAATTTAAAACTGTAACTTTAAATAAATTAATGATACAACCTAATCTTTATAAAATAAAAAAATTTTTTTTAGAAAATGAATAAACCTTTTGTTATTGCAGAAATAGGATCAAATTTTGATCAATCTTTAGCTAAAGCAAAAAAATTAATAAATATCGCAAAAAAATGTGGTGCCGATGCTGTAAAATTTCAGTTATTTTCCGGCAAAATTTTATATCCAAATAATTTTAAAATGCAAAAAATATTTAAGAAAGTTGAATTAAATATAAATTGGACCAATCAACTAAAACTTTATGCAAATAAAAAGAAGATTATTTTATTTTTTTCTTCTTTTGATCCATTAAGTTTAAAATATTTAATTAAAAAAAACTTTAGATATCACAAAATTGCATCAAGTGAAGTTGTAAACTTTAAATTGATGAAGTATTTGAATAATAAGAAATATAAAGTTTTTTTATCAACAGGAATGTCTGACTTGGAGGATGTAAAATTAGCTTATAAAAATTTAAAAAAATCTCAATTAGTTATTATGCAATGCACCTCTCTATATCCAACTAGTGAAAAAGATGTAGATCTCAATGTATTAAAAACTTTCAAAAAAGAGTTTAAAAATGTAGAATTAGGTCTTTCAGATCACACTTTAAATGATATTTCTGCAATAACGTCGGTGGGTATGGGTGTTAAATATTTTGAAAAACATATTACTTTAAATAAAAGATCAAAAGGACCTGATCATTTTTATGCTTATGAGCCTAAAGAATTTAAAAGATATGTTAAAAATATTCATTTAGCTTTTGATAGTTTGGGCTCTACAATTAAAAAGATTCACCCAGAAGTCAGAAAAGTCGCTAGATTAAAAGGTATATACTCAAAATTTACTATGAAAAAAGGGCATATTCTTTCTAAAAAAGATTTTTTCTTCAATTCACCCGCTATTGGTTTAAGAGATAAAGAGGCAAAATTAATTTTAGGAAAAAAAGTGATAACAAAAATTCCCAAAAACAAACCACTTAAATTAAAATATTTTAAATGAAAAAAAAGTTAATAATATTTGGTGATGGAGAAATTTCAGACATAGCTTTTTTTTATTTTTCAAAAAAATCAGATTATGAAGTTTGTGCATTCGTAGTTGACAAACCTAAAAATGATAAATTTAATTCCCTACCTCTTATACCAAAAGATGTCGTTGAAAAAGAATTTCCAAAAGAGGAATACTTTATTCATGTGGCGTTATCATACAAAAAACTCAATAAAAATAGACAAGAAAAATTCGATTTTTTTGATTTGAAAAAATACAAATTTGCTAGTTTTATTTCTGATAAAGCAACAATTTTAACTGAACCAACAAACTTAGGAAGAAATTTATTTATATTAGAGGAACAATCAATTCAAGTTGGCGTTAAGGTAATGGATAATGTCATGATATGGTCCAACAATCATATTGGTCATAATAGCATAATAGGAAAACATACTTACATTTCATCAAATGTTACAATATCTGGCCATTGCAATATAGGTCAAAGATGTTTTTTTGGTGTTAATTCGAGTGTAACAGATTTTTGTAAAATTGGAGATGATTGTTTTATCACTATGGGTTCAATTATTAGTTCAAATTTAAAAAGCGACTGTACAACAATTAACAAGTCTACAGAAATTTATGACTCAAATAGTAGAGTTAATAAATCTTTGAAAAAAAAATATTTTGAAAACTAATGCAAAACTGGAAATCCTTAGGACTAATATATAAACCTAATAAAAACTTTGTTTGGTCAAAAAGTCATTGCATGTTACCTACTATTTATAAATTAGGCCCCAATAAAATTAGGGTTTTTTTTGGATCAAGAAACAAAAAAAATGTTTCTTCTGTTGGGTTTGTTGATCTTAGTTATTTAAAGGATAAATTTAAAGTTTTAAATTACTCTAGAAAACCAGTTTTAATGCCTGGTAATTTAGGTGCTTTTGATGACAATGGTGTATTGCCTTCGTGTATTATAAAAAAAAAAGATTATTTCTATTTATTTTACATAGGATGGAGACCAAGCGTTATAACAAGATACTCTCTGATATCTGGTCTTGCAAAATCTAAGAGTTTAAATTCTTTTAAAAGAGTATCAAAAGCTCCTCTATTAAAGTTAAGTGATATTGAACCATACCAAATTCTTACTGCACCCACTATTCTTAAAAAAGGCAAACTTTTTTTTATGTGGTATGTATCTTGTAATAAATGGAAAAATAAAGATTTTCCAATTTATGACATAAAGTTTGCTACATCAAAAAATCTTATAGAATGGAATCAAACTGGATTAACTTGTATTAGTTTAAAAAAAGGAGAGAGAGCCATTGCAAGACCATTTGTAATTTTTGAAAATAATCTTTTTAAGATGTGGTATTGTTACGAAAAAGCATTAAAAGGCTACAAGTTAGGATATGCGGAATCGTTAAATGGAAAAGAGTGGAAAAGAAAAGATAGAGAAATTAAGTTTGATTACAAGTCTAAAGGTGAAAACAAAATGCAGGCATATCCACAACTTGTGAATATAAAAAAAAAGTATTTATGTTTTACAATGGAAATAATTATGGCAGAGACGGAATTTTTTGTGCATTGCTAAAAAAATAATATTTTTAGATATATGATAATAGGTGCAATGCAATCACATTTTATGCCTGGCATTGGGTATTTTGCCTTAATGAAAAATGTAGATCAATTTGTAATTTTAGATGATGTACAATTTGAAAAAAGAGGATGGCAGCAAAGAAATTATTTTTTTTTAAATAAAAAAAAAAACTTTTTGACAGTACCTGTTTTATCCAAAGGTCTTTTTCATCAAAAGATAAATAAAGTAAAAATAAGTAAAGAGTCAAATTTTGTCTCAAAACATCTTAGAACTATTGAGCAAAATTATAAAAAAACAAATTTTTTTGATGATATTTTTCCTGATTTAGAAAAAATTTACTCTAAAAATCATATTTTTTTAAAAGATTTAAATTACGATCTAATAATTTTTTTTAAACAATACCTTGGAATTAAAACAAAACTAGTCATGTCTTCAACACTAAACGTATTTGGCGTAAAAGAAAAAAGAATTGATGAGATATGCAAAAAACTTAAATGCAAAAAATATTTTGCAACTATCGGAAGCAAGGAATATCTTGATAATCTTTCAAATCTTGATTATGAAATTGTCTATTATAAAATTTTATACAAAAATAAAGATCCACAACCTCATATAAATTTATGTATGTTAGATTTGATATTCAACATTGGTAAATTGGCAAAAAATCACATTGATGAAAATTTTAAGTTAATTACATGAAATTAGTAAAATATAATAATAAAAATGCTTATGGATCGAAATATCCGCCATCATATCCAAATGAAATGATGGTTAAAATATTTAGTTCTAAAACATATACAAACATAAAAATAAAAACATCTCATAAAAATAAAGTTCTTGAGATAGGTTCTTTCTCAGGTAATAACCTAAGATATTTTATTGAAAATGGTTTTGAAACATATGGTATTGAAATAAATCAAAATTTAGTAAATTTAGGTTTGCAAAACTTAAAAAGATTAAATGTCAAAATTCCTACAATTAAAATTGGTACAAATACAGATATTCCATTTAAAAAAAATTTTTTAGACACCTTAGTTTCTATTAATACAATTCACTACAATTCAGGAAATGAAATACATAAAGCACTTTTAGAATTCAAAAGAGTTTTAAAAAGAGGTGGGGTTTTATACTTAGAAACAATTGGAAATAAACATTTTGCCTTTGGTAAAAAAATTAAAAATTTATCTTATAAATCTAATTTAAAAGATTTTAGAAAAAATCATATTTTTGGTTTTTTCGATAATAAATTACATTTAAAAAAAATTTTACAAAGATATTTTAAAACAGTTGAAATTTTTGAAAAAAATGAAAAAACGAAAATAAATCTGCATTTTTACATTGCAGTATGTAAGTAATATGGAAATCTTAGGTTTTTAATGTAGTGAATAAAAACGCAAATATTAAAAAAAAATTTAAACTTGGTTTTTTAGGGCAAGGTCGAATTGCTGCTAAAACATTAGAAAGAATATTTAATAACAAAAATCTTGAGATAGTTTTTTGTGCGCCTAGATTAAAAGATAAAAATTCATCACGTTGGTTTGATCATGGTATTTTGGCAAAAAAAGTGAGAGAAAAAGGTATTAATTTAATTAAAATATCTGACTTAAATTCTAAAAAATTCATCAAATATTCAAAAAAAACAAAAATTCATTTATTTGTTAATTTGGGCCATGGACAATTATTTAAAAAAGATTTGATTAATTCATCCAAAATTGGAATTTTAAATTACCACCCTGGCTTTTTACCTTATGGAAGAGGTCCTGGAGCTTTAGTTGGTGAGATAATGAATTCTTCAAAATTTGTTGGACGAACCTGTCACTTGGTGAATGATAAATTTGACTTAGGTCAAATTATCAAACAAGAAAAATTTAAGGTTTCGAAATATGCTACAAATAGCGATCTTAGCAATTTACTTAATCAAGATGTTGACAAATTTATATTGAGTGCAATTATGAAAATCATTAACAATAACTACAAATCAAAAATGATAAAAAAAAAAAATTTTGGTAGATATTTTCCAAAACGCGTTGCAGGCGATGAGATCATAAACTGGAATGATAAATCAAAAAATATATACAACAAGGTAAGATCTCGACTTTATGAAAGGTACTCAATAATTTATATTAAGGATACTTTAAAAAAATATTTTGTTGCTGATGTTAAGTTGGATAATAATGTAAAAAATTATACTTTTGTAAATGGACAGGTAATAGATAAAACACAAACAGGAATACTGGTAAAAACTGCAGATACGGCATTATGGATTACAAAAATTATCAATCCTAAAACAAAAAAAAAAGAGGTCCCAAAATTTAAAATTGGAACTTGTTTTCAAACCTTAAATATTTCTGATTTTATTGACCTATTAGGAATAATTAAAAAAAAAAGAAAATAACAAAAATATTTTTAAAAAATTCAAAGGTCTATGAACCATTGTATTTGCTAATATAATAAAAATTTTTTTCAGTGCATAAATCAAGCCAATTGAGCTATTAGTACTGGTCAGCTGCACGCATTACTGCGCTTCCACATCCAGCCTATCAAC
>MDTA01170805.1_pt1 | contig 54345 bp, 66 predicted proteins | sample 811151 | NCBI WGS metagenome assembly MDTA01 (sample SAMN05326648, study PRJNA326480) | marine metagenome | isolation source: seawater | place: Indian Ocean: South | collected 2010
CCACCTATTAATGTTTTAAAATTAATTGTATTAGATGTTTTGTCTCTAAATATTGTACCATTACCGCCTCCAACATTTGCTCCTGTGCTTAATTCAGTTTTCAGTGCATATGTATTTGATAGTGCAGTAAATTGATTATTGATATTTGTTAAATCTATATCTGTAAGTATTTCATGCCAACTTTGTCCTAGAAGATATATTTCAAATTTATTTGTATCTGTATTGTAACGTATTTGTCCGCCACTTGTACTTGCACCTCTATCTCCTGTTGCACCAACAGGCACTGTTAAACTAGCAGTACCAGGTACAATAGGATTATTTGCCAATCCAATTAATGGATTTCCTGCTTGTCCATCACCATTTGAAACGTTTACTTGTTGTGAAGCACCTGTTATAGATATGTTTACCGGAGTGTTTCCAATCTTTGCAACTAATCCACTGCCTGCATTAAAGGTATTGTCTATATCTAAATTCTCAACAAACAATGTAGTTGGAAATGTATTTCCACTTACACCACTGGTTGTACCTCCAGCAGTGCCGGAACTTGCACCACCTCCTAGTGTTTTGTCGTCTGGTCCTGCACCGGCTCCAAAAACTTGTCCACCAGTTGTTGCACCGTGATTGGTTGCAGGATCTGTACTTGGACCTTCAGTAGTTGAATTTCCTTGTAGATCAACAATTTGATATCCTGTTAAATTACCACAATAATCATAGACAGGTACTCTTTGTTGCACAAGAGCGTTAAAGTCTGGCGGATTATTTAAAGCGTCTATAACAGAACCATCAACGAAGAAATCAAAAAGACCGTTTACTTCGTCTACTTTATAAGAACTTGCTTGATTAAAAGTTGCTTTGAGAATATTTGCAGTAGATAATGCTCGTACAACTCTGGCACTTGGAGCATCTCCGTTGTTTTCTTGATCAATTAAATTTCTAAACTGAGAAATAGTATTTCTAACTTCAGCAACAAAATCACCTAGCGGATCACCTACATCTAAAGCATTTTTAATTCTAGCAAGTAAAGAACTTGGATCTAATGCATTAAAGTTAAAATTACCATTTCCGTCTACACAGGCACTTATGTTTGAATCACCAATTGCACCTAAGGCATCTAATATGGCTTTACCAGCACCTGTATAACTTCCTATAACATTACTTAAACTTGTGTTGATGTTTGGTGCTGTCATAGGCTCAGCACAAAAGTTTACCATACTATAGATTGCCGCAACTTGATTCATTGCGTTGTTGATTCTACCTAATGCATTATTAACACCTGTGTGTTCTACAAATTCATTCAATCCTGTTTCAAGATCATTTAATGCTTCTTCTAATGCACTACTGGCAGAACCTAATCCAGAATCATTTAAAAGATCACCAATAGCAACATTCAAACAAACACTTAATCCTTCTAATGGATTAAACACACCTCTACCAGCCAAGATATCACAAACAATCTGTTTTACATCAGTAGGTATTTGTGCTTTGGCAACTATGTTTGCATAATCGCCTAATTCTTGACTTGCATTAATTATCGCCATCTTTATCCATGCCCATCATCATTTCAATATTTGGATCCATAGAACTATAATATGGATTATTGTAGTTTGGATCATCAACACCTTCTACTTTATTTACTTCTGGAATATAATGCTTCAACATGTTTTCAACGCCAAGTTTTAATGTTACTGTACTACTGGCGCAACCAGAACATGCACCACTCATTAGCATTATTGCTGTACCTGTTTCAACATTAAAGTCTTCTAGTCTTACTATACCTCCATGCATAGCAACACTAGGTTGAATATGTTCATCAACCAACTTGGATATTTCTTTCATTATTTCATGTTTATCTCGCATTACTTACCTTGACCTCTATAAAATTTATGAACACGTTTTTTATGTTTGTTCATTGAACTCATCTTGCAACTTCTTTTTCTTCCTGCTTGACTTGTTTTTTTAAACGTTGGTTCATGTACTGGAGTATTTGGATTATATCTAGCCATCTTATCTACCTAACTTTTTGCTTCTGCCCAAAGGTAGTGTTTGCAATTTTTCGTATATACCGCCTTTTTTAGCAGGCCATTCTACTTTTACAAATTTACTTTTTGAATTGCCTTGATAAGATTTAACTGCTCTCCTATAACTCAATGCCTCTATTTCTTTTGTCTCACCTTCATCAATGAAAGTGAACTTTCTCATTTTTGGCATAACCCTCCTTGGTTATGTGTGCAGGTTAATTTTTACGTTGAGCCACCTTCTGCACTTAAGGCCGCTAACGCATCTGCTTTTTCATTTACAAATCTGTTTGCCACACTGGTTTGCACACCTGATGTACTGCTTCTAAAATAATGTAGTTTTCCTGCTGAATTACGTTTACCACGTTCATCATAAATTGCAGTAATAAGTTCTTGATCAGTAATAGTACTTGCTGACTTGCCACTTCTTTCTATTGCTCTAGATACAATAGTATCTGTATTGTTACCATGTTGCACAGATGTTGACCATAATACATCTCTCAATGTTTTTGATCTACTACTAGCATCAATACCTGTTCTTGCCTGTACTTTTCTAACTGCCGGTGCATAATGACTTGACTGAATAAAATCATGTTGTGTTCTTGCATGTTCAGGATTAGCCATAAGTGTTTGCCATGCATTCTGAAATCCTGCTGAACCTCTTTTGGCGCCATTTACTCCGCCGGCCGCTTTTAACTGTGCATAAGTTCTTGGACTGTTTACTTTTAAATAATTCATGTAATCATCAAATGTACCTGTTTTGGTTGCAATTTGATATTCACCATAACTAAATCCACCTGTGCTATCGTTACCAATTGCTCCAGCATTTCCGTTTGATTCATATTTTCCACTTAATGATCCTAATGTTGGGTCTAGTGCTTTACCAGGAATTGTTTTGCCTTTTTCTGTTGCATCTTTTCCGGCTTGTGCGGCATTGGCTGAATCTTCTTTGTTAATTGGTGCAAATGGACCACCTTCTTCTTGTGGTTTATCTTGCGTTGCTCCTGGATTAGTTCCGCCACCTAATGTAACATTTGTAGGCTCTTCAGTAACATCTCCTGGCAACTCTGTTGGTGTATTATCGCAACTCACTGTATTATCTCCTGGTGCTTGTGGTTCAAATGCAAATACATCTCCTGAACCTGCTTGACTTTTAGGATTACAATGCGGTGGAATAGGACAAAGTCTGTCAGGACTTGCATCACTTCCTACAACTACCATTTCCAAATTGTTAATAAAAACAGTGCCAGGATTGACACTTGCTAACAGATTACCGCCGCCATGTGTGTTTGTATCACCTTGTACACTTGCAAGTAGATTGTTCATGTACACGTTTTGTTGTCCTACTACTGTCGTGGTAGCACCGCAAATTCTAACATCACTATGACGGTGAACTGCTGGCATATTAACTTCCTAATGTAGCCGTTTCTAACGGAGATGCTTTAACTATACCCGAAGTACCTTGGGTATATGCATCACTAATATTTTGTGCAACTTTGTTAATTGTTACTACTGAATGCGTTCTTAATGCTACAGTAGGGCGACCTTTTATATCCTGTGTTGCTAAAAAAGGAATAAAAGCAAGTCCTTTGGGTGTATTAGCCATTACAACCGGTTTGCTTACATGAACACCTTTGTTGTCTTCTTCTTCAAACTTTGCTATAACTTCTTCACCACTGTTTAGTTTTACTGCGACTGTGTCACCTTTTGTGTAAGGGGCTTCAACTAGCATTTGTTTCTCCTTGTACAGTATTTATCAAGAGAAAAGCGACCTACAAAATCTTGCAAATCGCTTTTCAAAATATATATTGTTTTGTTTATATTTGTGTTTTTGCTACTTTAGATAATATCTACTTGTCTCTTTTGTGTATTATCCTTTGTGTGTTTGTAGTATTTACTATATTACAACTTGAACTCAGAAAAGTCAAGTGATTTTTCGTTTAATTTTTCTACTATTTGCTCTTTACTCATTTTAGTTAGTGCCTGTGCTCCGCCCTCTACAAATATTTCTTTACCTTTGAATATTTGTGGTACAGATCTATAGCCTTTGCTAGTTATAAATTCAAATGCCTCTGGATCAAGATCAATACGTTTTTCTTCAAATGCAATGTCTTTTTCTTTTAGGTATTTTTTAGCAACTTCACAAAATGAACATTGTGCTTTACTATATACTGTTAACATTATAGACTGAATCCTTTAAATGTTTCTTTTTCCACATCTTGTTTTGTACCACCAACAACATAAGAACTTATTTCTGTTTCTTGAGGTGCAACCTGCACTTCAGCGCCAGCAATCCATTTTGCTGTCCATGGTAGTGGATTTGCCTGTGGTGTTTTATATGGGCAACTTAAACCTATTGCTGTCATACGTTTACATGCAATCCATTCGATGTAATCATACAACAGTTTTGCATTAAGACCAATCATAGATCCATCTTTAAACAAATAGTCTGCCCATGCTTTTTCTTGTTCAACTGCATCTACAAAAAGTTGAGTTACTTGATCTTTAGTTTCTTCTTTTATCTTATCAAAGTCCTTGTCATCTTTTGGTAGTAGTTTCATAAGTGTTTGTGTTGAGCCTAAATGCACGTTTTCATCGCGACAAATTAATTTAATAATTTTAGCATTACCTTCCATTTTCTTAAGTTCAGCGAATGCCCAACTACAAGCAAATGAAACATAAAAACGTACACCTTCTAGAATATTTACTGAAGCCAATGCTAGCCAAAGTTTTTTCTTAAGGTCATACAGATTTACATGAACTGTTCTTGTTTTTCCTTTAGTGGTAATTTTATGTGTTCCTTCTCCTAGAAGATTATAAAAACCACTTAACTCGATTAGTTCATCGTAATTTTTTGTAATGTCTTTTGCACAATCCAAAATAGGTTCAATCTCATCAATTTCATCAAACACAATAGTTGGATCTGAATAGACGTTTCTAATAATATGTGTGTAACTTCTACTATGGATAGTTTCATTAAAAGTCCAAGTAGTAATCCAATTTTCTAATTCAGGTAAACTTACTAAAGGATTAAAAGCATCTGCTGGTGCTCTTCCTTGTACACTGTCTAACAAAATTTGTCTTTTTAGATTACTTGTAAAAATATGTCTTTCATGTTCTGTTAGATCTTTAAAATCTTTTGCATCTTTTAAAATATCAACTTCTTCTGGTCTCCAGAAAAAGCCTAACTGCTTATCAGTTAATTTATCAAATTGACGATACTTTACTGTGTCATATCGTTGTATACCTGGTCCGCCAGATACGTCTAAGAACATTTTACTGTTCATGTGATTCTTTTTTGTTTCTAAATCTAGTACACTCATTTCTCTATCTTCCTATATGACACAACTTTCACAATACTCATCGTCGGTAGTATTAATCGGTTGTGAATTTTCCGAATATTCTTCTTTAACTTCAATCTCACCTTGTCCATCATAAGTGTTGAAGTAATAAAGTTGTTTGCCCCCAAACTTATAAAAAAGAAGGAGGTGTTGCAACATATCACTCATTGGTATCTTTTCATCCTCATAAAATGTAGGATTATAAGAAGTATTAACACTTATACCTTGATCAATGTACTTTTGCAGTACTGCCATGATCTTAAGGTATCCTTCAGGACTTGTTTGATCCCATAGTAATTCATATTTATTTTTGAGCCTTCTGAACTCTGGTACAACCTGCTTCAAAACACCATCTTTTGATTGCTTAATACTAACAAAGGATCTTGGTGGTTCTACACCATTTGTACTGTTTGATATTTGAGCACTTGTTTCTGCTGGCATAAGAGCCATCAATGTGCTATTACGAATGCCTGTTTTACGCAATTGATTACGCAAACTTTTCCAAGCCATACGTTCTTTGTGTGGTACTAAATCATCTACATCTTTTTTATATGTATCAATTGGCAAAATACCATCACTATATTTTGTTTCTGATGACTTTAAACAAGCACCTTGCTCGGCGGCAAGATCAGCACTTGCTTTAATTAAATAATAACTCCATGCTTCGGCATATCTATCAACTAACTTTAAAGCATCAGGATCACTGTAACTTAAATCATTCTTTGCTAACCAATATGCAAAATTAATAATACCAACTCCAAGCGGACGTCTATTCATTGTGGATATTTCAGCCGCCTTAATAGGATATGATTGATACGTTAAAAGTGCATCTAATCCTCTAACTGCTAGTTCACATGGCTTTTCAAAGTCTTCTGGATCTCTAATTAGTCCCCAATTAATTGCACTCAATGTACATAAACTAATTTCACCATCTTCATCATCTATACTTGTTAATGGTTTTGTAGGTAGATTGATTTCACAACAAAGATTACTTTGTTTAATTGGTGCATCATCTTTTTTGAATGCACTATGATCGTTTGCATGGTCAACATTCATCAAATATACTCTACCAGTATTTTTTCTTTCTTCCATAAATTTGCCAAACAATTCTAAAGCACTAACAGACTTTTTTCTAATTGTTGGATCTTGTTCAGCCTTTTCATACAACTCTTTAAATTTTTCTTGATCTGTAAAAAATGCTTCATACATCTCTGGTAGATCATGCGGTGAAAACAATGTTATATCGCCACCTTCAATTAATCTTTCGTACATAAGTTTATTAAACTGTACTCCGTAATCCATATGACGAACACGGTTATCATCTGTACCTTTGTTATTCTTTAGCACCAATAGATCTTCAACTTCTAAATGCCAAACAGGATAATACAATGTTGCCGCACCACCTCTAACACCTCCTTGTGAGCATGACTTAACTGCTGACTGAAAATGTTTGTAAAATGGAATAACACCTGTGTGATATGCATCACCTTGTCTAATAGGACTATTCAATGCACGAATCCTACCTGCACCAATACCTATACCTGCTTTTTGACTTACATATTTTACAATGCTAGAAGCAGTAGCATTTATGCTATCAAGACTATCATCTGTTTCTATCAGTACACAAGAACTAAACTGTCTTTGTGGAGTTCTAACACCTGCCATCACTGGAGTAGGAAGTGATATTTCAAAAGTGCTAACTGCATCATAATAATCTTTTACCCATTGTAGTCTTGTTTTCTTATCGTAATGAGAAAAAAGAGTAGCGGCAATCAAGGCGTATGCCATTTGTGGTGTTTCAAATATTTTATTTGTAACTCTATTTTTAACCAGATACTTACCTCGAAACTGTTCCATGGCCGCATATGTTAAACCTTCATCGCGATCATGTCTGATAAAATTATTAATTCTTTCCCATTCTTCTTTAGTATAGTCTACTAACAAATCTTCGTCATAGAAACCATCTGCAACATTCTTTTTTACTAAATCATAAATGTGCCATGGTTCAAACTGATTGTAAACCATTTTACGCAAATGATAGTTAATGAGTCTACCTGCTACCCATTGATAGTTAGGCGTTTCATCACTAATTAGATCTGATGCGGCTTTGATTAATGTTTCTTGAATATCTTCAGTTTTAATACCATCATAAAACTGTATGTGACTTTTTAATTCTACTTCACTAGCACTTACACCTGTGATGTCTTCACATGCATAAAATACTACTTTGTGTAATTTTTCTAAATCTAGGGGTTCTCTATCCCCTGTACGTTTTGTTACTTTTATTTCGCTTCCCATTTCTACTCCTAGTTTTGTTCTGCTATCAACTAATATTTAACTATCTGGTCCTTGGGTAAAACTGCTTTGATAATTGGTACGTTGTTAAATTTTTCTATGACTTCCAAATTAGTGTGGATATCCTTTATTGTATCTAAAGTATTATAATTATAATTTAAAACCCATTTATTGTCAACTATTATTATTGTTATCAGTTCACATTTTTCATTGCAACTTACAAGTTGCATTTCTATATCTTTTATACCAGCATACCATAAAGTATAGTACATACCTACGCCTCTGCTATGTTCACAGAAATCATTATAATATAATAATTCCCATGCAGTAGGCCAAGTATCTGGCGTGTAAGGATCAATGCTTCGTACACCAATCGGTACACTTCTCCACCACTTTATGCACTCTTCGAGTGCATGTTCTACATCCTTGTTGGCAATATCTTTGCGAAAAAGTCGCCATGCCTTCAAACGAGACATAGGTGACTCTTGCCAGATATAATTATTGTTTAGGTTGTGTTCCACAGTTTCACGTTATAATAGAATTTCGCTGTAGCACTCGAAGTATTCGAATACCTTAAAATTACGTTGTCTCCTGAAATAGCACCTGAGAAAGTAATTCCTAAGGCCGCTGTTTCAGTAAAACTATCCAATACAGTTACAGTAGTTCCGTCTGTAATCATTCTTAAATGTCCAACTGCTAAATTACCGCTACTGTCTTTTAAACTGTAATCAATAATTGCAGTGTTGAACAAGTTTTTATTAAAGAAAAAACCTGTAGGTTGATCTGTTTGGATTGCCGCAAGTTGAAATTCATCTACAACTAATTCAGTATTGTGGATTTCAAGTTCTGTATTGTAACCAACTTCAATAGTAGCACTAATGGCTGGTGCAGTACCTAAAAACGTTAATGTTGTTCCACTTACTGAATAATCAACTGCTGGAGTTTTGCGTGTATCATTTACATACACTTGGATATGCTGTGGTCGAGCAATTTTGGCTGTCAAAGTAAAACTAGTCGTGTTACCATCTCCTGTAAAGGTATCTTTAGCATTACCAATAAACAAACGTTTACGGTCTGTTGCATAACCTAATTCACCTTCATGTAGAATTGGAAGATCTTGATAAAGACCTCTTCGTATTTGTATTCTTGAAATTTGTAACGTGCTCATCTAGTTATTCCTTTAATTATATTTATCGTAATAGGCTTCAACTTTGGCCGCCCAATCACTAGAATAGTTGTCAAATTCTTCACCTTCAACTACAAATTCTTGATACTCACCAGCACGATCACCGTCCCAAACAATCATCATAATTACAGTTCTTTTTATATCTGTATTATATATCTCGTTATGTGCCATTGCATAAGCACTACCTTGTAAAAAATAATCGTCAATCCAATCTCTACGTTTAGGTTTTTTAGTAGTTTTAAAATCAATAATTGCAGGTTCACCTTTCCAGATGCCTACGCAATCTGTAGTGCCAGCATATAAGCCTGGGTAATATAAAGGAACTTCAGATCCCCATACTTCACTAACGTTGGATAAACCTTTATCAATAACCACCTGTGCTAAAGGATAAGCACGTTTAAAAATTAAATTACCTCCTGGTGAATAATCTTCACCTAGAATATAACTTTCAATCATTGCATGTATTACAGTGCCTATGTTTGCACTTTCTGTTGTAATACGTTGTGCTTCTGCTGAACCAACACGTTTTTTCCAATTTGCTAGTGCTTCACGTTTTTCAGCACTTTTCATTTTATCTAAAATTGTAGTGACACTAGGTAAAGGACCTGTAGGAGTTTTATATCTGCGTTCTCCGTCTACAGATGTTCTACTGTACTTTTCGTATGTGTATTTTTCAATTAATAATGACAAGGATATCTCCTAGGATGTAACAATAATAGTAACATAAATGTTTCAAAGTGTCAAGAGGTTAAATGCAACCTTCTTTGATTCTTTTGAATAATTTACGCATACTATCTACAAGGCTGTGCATCATTGCATCAGTATGGAGCGGAGTAGGAGCAAAGCGAAGACGTTCAGTACCTTCTGCTACTGTAGGATAATTTATAGGCTGACAGTATATGTTGTAATCGTTAAGCAATATATCACTCATTTTTTTACACAATACAGGATCGCCTATTTTGACTGGTACTATATGTGTGTCATTTTCTATAATAGGAATATTATTTTCCCTAAACAATTCTTTTAATTTTCTTGCACGTTCTTGATGTTTTTCTCGAAGTTCATTATGTTCTTTTAAATATTTTACGGCGGCTAATGCTCCTGCACAAATCACAGGACTAATACTCGTTGTAAAAATAAAACCACTTGCCACTGATCGTATTGCATCTAGAGCCACTTCATTACCTGCTATATAACCTCCATGTACACCAAATGCTTTTCCTAATGTGCCGTTGACAAAATCAACTTTATCTTCTAACCCTAACTTCTGAACGTATCCTCCACCTTTTTCTCCATAGAGTCCTACAGCATGTACTTCGTCTATATAGGTTATTGCTTTGTACTTTTCTGCTAGTTCTAGTATTTCAGGAATCTTGCTTACAAATCCATCCATACTGTATACTGATTCAAATACAATACAAGGGACCATTCCTGATCCTTCAGTTATTTCTTTGAGTTGTTCTTCAAGTTGTTCTAAATTATTATGTTCAAAAATGTACTTTGGTGCTTGACTATTTTTTACGCCTTGGATTAAACTTGCATGATTTTTACTATCACTAACATAACATATATTATGAATAATTTTTCTTAATGCAATTAGTGTCCATTCATTGGCAACATAAGCCGATGAGTATAACAAAGCCGACGGTTTGTTGTGTAATTTTGCTAGTTCATGTTCAAGTGCAACATGATAGTGAGTGGTACCAGATATATTTCTAGTGCCGCCTGCGCCAGCACCTGCTTGATCTAATGCTGTGTGCATTGCATCTATAACGACTTTGTGTTGACCCATTCCTAAATAATCATTACTACACCAGTTTACAATATTTTTTATTGCATATGGTCCATACCAGATTGCTTTAGGATATTCACCACGTTCTCTAAGAATGTCGTTGAATACTCTATAGTTGCCAGACTTTTTAAGGCCAGATATTTTATCCTGAAAAGATTTTAAAGGTAACATTTACCACTCGATTTGCCATTTAAATGTTGTTGATGTATTGGCATTTACGAGTCTGATTATTGAATAACCAAGATTGACAAAATGTTTTATGACTTGATTCATTTGATCTTCATAGGCTTTATCAGTAACCTGACCTTGCCATACATTGTAATATTTGATTGCGTCTGTATATTGGGCATTTTGAGCCGCGTTTGTAAAGGTCATAGTGGTACCTGTAACGTCAACACTTAAAAGTCCACTTTGAATTGCTGTAAGAATTTGTATTTCAATATCTCTAATTTCAGTATGTATAATACTGTCCTTACGAGCCTTACCTCTGGCTTCTTCCGCTGTTAACATTGTTGCCATTATTTTATATCCTTTTTCACTTGGTTCATTGCCATTTTAGATATTTTGTTATCGTCTTTTTCTTTTTCATCTGCATCAACATAATAATCGTCCCCAGTGGAAACCACTATCTCCTGAGGAGTAATTTTTTGTATTAATGGATGACCTTGTAGTGCATCAATTAATGCTTCAAGACTTACTTTATATCCTAAATCACTTAAACTTTTGATTAACTGCTGAGGTTTTATACTTTCAACACCTTGTGCTTGTGCGGCCACAAGTAAGTTTATTGCTTCATCTTTCAATTCAGCACCGTATGTTTCTTCTTTTTCTATAATCTCAGCAAATCTCATTTACTTAATCTTTCTTGCAATATTTCTTAAAACACCTTTGCCAAGTTGTCCTTCATTGATTGCATCAAATAAACTTTTCTGTACGCTTTCAAAACTTTCGTCTTTCTTTTCACGTGCAGTAGGTTCTTCTTCTGGACCTGCCGCAGGTTCACTACCAGCCATGTCATCTGTATCTGTCATTTCTGGTTCCATATCTCCAATTGGCATATCACCCATATCGTTTCCTACTTCTTCGCCCTGTAGTACTTTGATTGCTGTATCAACTGAATCATGTGCGTTTTTAATATTGTCTAAAGTACCTTGTAATGTACTTTCTACTGATGTGTTAAAAGCATCTGCTTTATCAACACCAAATTGATCTCTCATGGCTTCGACTAACGACATAAGATCTTCTACTTGCATTGAAGCAACATCTTCTGCCATTTTTTGTAGTCTATCAACCATATCTTTGGCCGCAAGTAATAATTCTGCTTGATCTAAATCTTGCTCCATTAACTTGCTAAAGCCTTCCATATATTTTTGTTTCATAGTTGTGGTTTCCTTTGACTCTTTTTGTTTGTTTAGGAATGGTTCTTTTTCATCCCAAGTATCGCGAACTGGCGCATATTGCCAGTTTACATATGTATCTTTTGGCGCCGGTGCTGATTGTCTACCGCCTCCAAATGGTATTCCTTGAAATCTTCTTGGCGGAGGTACACGACCTTTAGTGCCAGTTTGTGTTCTAGGCGCCGGCTGAATTCTTGGTGCCGCGTTTGTTTTAGGTGCACCTGCAGGACCAGGTTGTGTAATGGTCATTGGTGGAGCATCTAAATTTGGTTGTGGACTCGGTGCTGGACTCGGTGCTGGAGCAGGTGCCGGAGCAGGTGCTGGAGCAGGAGTAACTTGCGGTTCAGGCATTGGAGCCGGATCCGGAGCAGGAGTCACTTGTGGTTGTGGTTCCGGTGCAGGAGCAGGACTTGGTTCTGGCAAGTTATCTGGTCTTGGTGTAGGCACTGGAGGTGCTACAGGTTCCGGAGTTGGTAAATTGTCTGGCCTTGGTGTTGGCATTGGAGGTGCTACAGGCTCTGGTGCAATATCTGGTCTAGGCGTAGGACTAGGAATAGTTGGTCTTTCTGGTCTAGGCGTAGGCACAGGTATTTCAGGAGCCGGTGTTACTGTTGGCCTTGGTTCCGGTTTCACTGTTGGTATTTCAGGCTCCGGAGTAATATTAGGTGCCTCTGGTTGTGTTGGTTCTGCTGGAATTTCTGGTTTAGCAGGTGGAGGCGTAATTCTAGGTTTTGGTTTTGGTGTCGGGATCTCTGGCTTAGGTGGCCTTGGTTTAGGAAGCACCTTTGGCGGCTCTGGATCATTTGCCGGCTCTGGATCATTTGCCGGTGCAGGATCTACATTAGGCTGTTTTGGTTTTGGAAAAGGAACCACATTAGGTTTTTTTGGTTCACTTGGTGTTTTTGGTTTACCAGGATCATTCGCAGGTGGTGGATCTACTGGATCTATCTTAGGTGCAGGTTCTCCACTTTTTATATCAAAGTCGCCTGATAAATCTGCATCTGGATCATCTATAGTTTCTACATCACCACTTGGTAGATTTTTTGCTTTTGCGTCCTCTAATTCTTTTTCTAACTTTTGTTTTTCAATTTCTTTTTGTAATTCTGCTTCTTGTTTTGCAAGATCTTCTAATTGTTTTTTAACAAGTGCTTGATATTCAGGATCATTTTTTACAGCGTCTTTCCATTGTTCTGCTGTTAAGTTTAAACCATCAATAGCGGCGGCTCCTTCAAAGTCTCCACTTACTGCCAGTTCTCTTGCAATATTATGACTCTCTGGAATAGTACCATCTCCCAATGGAGTTGCACCTACAAGTGTATCTATTACTCTTAATGGTAAATTACCAAACTTCAATATTTTACCAGCACTATTTAAAAATTTGCCTAACTTCCCACCAAATCTATCTTGAGCATTGTTTGATACAGTATCTCTAATAGATTTATTATTATCGTTTGCAGGTTTAATTTTGTTTAGTTTATCAAGATCTGCTTGTGTTTGAATCTGTGACTGATTAATCCATGAGGCATATTTTTGTGCTTTTTTTGGATTGCTGTTTACCCATTTTGTTATGTCAACAACTTTTCCACCTGATCCTTTAATAGTAATTTTTGGTTTGGCATCTGTGTTAGCAGGTTTGCCTAATGTTGTAATTTTACCATTATTTGGATCAATTAAGTTAAACGCCGCTTCTTCATTAAGTATTGATTCATTTGTTTTACGTTTACGTTTAGGTGCAATTTCACGTAGAACAATTTTCAATGCTTCTGTTAAGTAAACTCTTTTACGCATGTCTGACTCAGTTTTTACACTGTTCATCCATTCTTTTACTTGCGTAACCGTTGTGTTTGTAGATACCGTAATACCAAAATTTTCTTTTAGGTATTGATTGAGTATATCTAAATTCTTTTTATTATTGTTTAAATCAGTAAATTTCATATCCTTGCACCTATATTAACTGTATTTATTAAGATCGCCATACTCTATCACGTATCTCTTTTTTCTGCGCCAATGCTCTTTCTTTGTTTGTTTGAAATTTAGTTTCATACAAATCAACTTTAAAATCTTCTGTAGCCTTTTGAGCCATGACTTTATAATGATGACATTCACTTAATTTGCTTGTGTAAATTCTATCAGCATCAATAAACCATTTATGTTGTTTGCCGTTAAGTAATGCATATATAACACCCATTGTACTTTCAAATAAACATAAATCTTGTGCAATTACACTATTATCTTCAGTATCAATAACTGAATACCAATTTTTAGTGCGTTTGCCCCATTGTTCTTCTTTTATATCTACACGATATTCGCAGAAGTCAATGCCTTTTGCATCACGTTTACTTCTTACTAAAACATTTTCCATTGTAGGTACTTCTGTATCTTCAATTACGTTTTCCATTGCTTCATTAAGATTGTTCTTAATTTTTTCCATGGCCGCAATATTTGGATCAGAAGATGTAGTGCCGTTAGATTTCTTAGACTCACTTACAAGACCTTTACTAGATAATTTGTCTTGTAATTTTTGCATGAAGTCTATGCTTTCTTTATCAACCATAGTAGTCTCCTGGATTTTGCGTGTTGTATCTGTAAATGATGCCCTGGTCATCACGCATTCTAACCAAAACACCTTTTGATGTTAAACCTTTTGCAATATATTGTTCACGTTCATTTAGCGATTCTTTTCTTATTCCAACTTTGCATTTTTCGGCAACTTCAGATTCTTTGTTTGAAAGAACTACTGGAATACCACCTTGTACATCAACTACTTTCATTATCGTATTCCTGCTAAACGTTTAATTCTTTTGATACCAACAGGACTCTGTATTGTTTGCTGATCGCCTGTTGATGTTGTTACTGTAAGATAACTAGGAGTGTCTGCACTATCTATAGCACCCCCAGGTTCTACTGATTGATCTGAATTATCGTATGCGCCACCTGTAGTTTGCTTTTTACCACCAGCAACGATATTTTTTTGAGGGATAAATCTTCCTTTATCTACTCTATCTCTATTTCTTGGTTTTGGACCGGCGCCTGGGTCTTGATCACCCATTCTATTACTTGGAGACTTATATTCTTTTACCAATCCTAAAAGTGCTTTTACTTCATCATCATCTGAATCTTCAATTGCTTTAAAAAGTAATGTGAGATCAGCAATGCTTAATTCTTTAATCTTGTCTTGTAAATCATCATCAGACATTTCATGTCCTAATGCTTTTAGCATTGACTGAATAGCATCATAAAACTTTTCATCTTTTTTAATTTCAAGCACTTTCATTATTTTCTTCTCAACGGTTTATTTAATTTTGCTACACGTTTACTTGCTGGATTTAGTCTTTTAGTACGTTGTGCTTTACGGTTAAGTCTAGCACCCATTTTTGCTTTTGTTCTTTTTAAAGTAAAACGTTTCTTAATATCTATAGGAGCCGCACATTGACTAGGCTCAGCCACAACACGGCCGGCTCTTCTGCCAAAAGTACAACGGTATTTTCTAGCAACACTATTGCCTTTTCTTGCCCAAACTATCTTACTTTCAATAATATGCGAATTTTCTGTTAATTGAGTAATATTCATGAACAATGCTCCTTGTTAGTATTTATCTATCAAAGGGCATTTCTTTCATTTCTTTACGGGCAAGTTTCAATTCTTTTCTTACTTGTTCAATAGTTTTATGGGCATCTTCCATGCTTTCGCCTATTGTTCTAATACTCCATATTGCCCAAAACCACCACATTATCACAGTAGTAAGTCCTATTGTTATTGCTGAATATAAAATGCTTGTCCATGTACTTAAATCAAAGGCAAGAAGCATACCTGCCATTGCTATAAAAATAAGAGGTGCCACAGAAGCGTATACTTCCCACATACGACTGGTCATGGCTACCCATCTTGTATATATTTTACTCAATTTTTTAGGTGTGATTTTACTGTTTTGTGATTTCACTGTAGTCGCTCCTTGTTAGCAAATTAGCAAATTAATTCATGCTAACGAGCAAGACCACAACAGTTGAAAGAAGACCTGCGATAACAGTTGCGGCGCTACCAATTAGCACTTTCATCATACTTCCATGTCCAGAAGTAATCTTTTGAGACACTTCATCTAGACGTTTTTCAATAACTTCCAAACGTGTTTCTAACCTGTTGTATCTTTCAGCACATAAATCAACGTGTGCTTCAAGATTTGTTTTTTCTAGACTTGTTGTCGTATTTTCCGCCATCTGTACTTCCTCGCGAACTACTGTTTATTTTCTGATATCAGCATTTAAATATCAGTTCGTGAGCCTATAAAAATTGCCTGTGTTAGCCAATGTTAGCCAAATTGTAATATAATTACAAAGTTATTTATCACAGATTGGTGTTGACAATAAAATATATGTTTTTGTTGTCTGCTGATTTAGTGTCTAAAGCACTTTGATCTGGCACTGTATGATCTAACCCATTTGCATACATTGGTATATTTTCAAGGTCATCTGCTAATGCTGTAGGTGTAGTTTGACCAGAATGCTCTGTTGCAAACTTCAATGCCCATACAGTATGTGTGCCTGTAAAATTAGACCCAAATGCATAATCACCTAATGCTTGATTTTGTAGTTTCAAAACACTACTAATTATAGGTTGACATCTTAAACCTACCGCTTGTAATAAAGCACTTAGGTTTTGTGCTTGTAGAGCCTGTTTATCATTGCCTCTTTTAACACCTGTATTAGTGATATCTATCAAAGTAAAAATTGTAAAAAATTCTTGGTTACCGTGGGCGAATTCCCCAGGTTCGTAGATACTAGTCTTGCTTACCATTATGGTTTCCTATTGTCTTCTAGTTTTTGTATAATCTGGTGCTCTGTCATATCCAAAGGAATCTCTTCCTCTTCTATAACCACTGCCTATTGCTCCAAGAGCCGTTGCGGCCGCAAAACCACCAGCAAATGCCGCCGCCGCTTTTGCACCTTTTCCAAGGCCTTTCTTCTCAGCGTCTTTGGCACCTTTTAGTTCATATCCGCCTGATGATAACATTTCTAAGTATGGATAAAGTTCTGCACGTCTATAACCTTTTCGAAAGAATTGCAGTAATCTAGTTACACTCAATTTCTTTTCCATTTGATTTAGATGTGGCCAATCCATTACCAATCTGCGAATACTTCTATAATTCTGTGTCTGTATGTTTAAGCCACGTTCAAGTCTTAAAAAGAACCTTTGTACAAAACGTGGATCAAGTCTGTTAGATGCCATGTCGTTAAAGAACTTTCTTAACATTGGAGTAGGCATATTAATACGATCTGCAAAAAGGTCATTGGCATCTTTGTTGCCTCCATGCACTCTTGACGTATTACCATCTTTACCTAACAAACTATAATATGCAAAATATAAATCTGTACCACCATTTTTATATGTGTTGAAATTTTGGTATCTCATAGTTCTATCTGCGTAATCTACTGCCGCAGGAGAACTTTCGTATTCATTATACAATATGTACAACAACAATGTATTTAGAAATGCAAAATTGGCTGTATCTTGCAATGTCATTTTGTCAGTAGTATTACGTTGACGGTACATTCTTGCTTCTGATATTTCATCACTTAAAAATGAATATTGTTTTTTGATTTGTTCTTCCATACTACCATTTACCCAAAACTTTTAGGTGCAAAATTTTGTCTAGAAAACTTTAACCTATCTACCAATTTTACTGCTGATCCCATATGATCTACAGCAACAAATCCTTCTGGATCTGCTACTTCAAAACTACCATCAGGCTGAGCATAAAAAGCCGGCATTGAATCTATTAAACTTAATTTTTTAACAAACATTAATTTAGCATTCATTATCTCAACATACAGTTTATAAATTTTCATAATTGCATCTTGATTATTTTGAATGTATTCCAAGCCTTTATCTGCGGCCGCTCTAGCACGTTCTTTGCCTTTTTCAGTTTTTAATTTTTCTATGGCCGCTGTATAGCGATCCTGCATTCTTTTTATAAAGTCAACTGCGTACTTGTCTGGTTCTACAAAAGATCCTGCTTTTACATAATTGTTAATATGTGCTTTCAATTGCTGTACAAGATCCTTTACATCAGTTGTATCAAGTACATCAAATGTGTTACTACCAATTTCATTTGCTAATTTTGTTGCATCATTGATAGCACTTTTAACTTGAGCAGATTCTTCTGCTGTCAAAGTTGCTTTACCTGAAAAGTCTTTTATATCTGCATTATCAACAAAGACATCTGGACTATTATTTAGGTCATCAACTTCTGCACCAAATCTGGCTTTGCTTGTTGCAAGATCATCACCTTCGTACGTTGTGTGAAATATGATACCTATCTTTGCTTGTCTAATTCTTTTTGCTAAATCACTGCCGGATGGTACTGCATACGTTATTGTATTTGGTTTAAATGTAATATACGATTGTCCACCTATCTCTGCATCTTTAAGCATTTCAGGAGTAAAAATAATATCTCCTTGCATTACTCGTTTCATGCCAAGTTTACTTAAATGTTCTAATGCAGGACGTAATTTGCTACGCAATCCTTCTTTTGAAATTGTTTCACCTTTTTGAACTACGTCACCGTGATTGTTTTCGATATCTTGTGTTGTTTTATTTAATTTTGGTTCTTTTGCAAATACACCTTTTGTACCTACAAAAAACTTACCGTCTTTTGGATCTGGGCCTGCTACAATGGCTGGTGCACCATCCCATTTAGTTGTAACCCTAACATCTGATGTATTGCTTTTAAGCATATTGTAAAGGCTTTTCAAATATGCAATACTGGATTGCACTCCTGGATAACCTTTATTCAATATTTCATCTTCTAGGTGTTCTAAATGTGTGTTTTTACCCTCTGCTTCATCTATAGATCTAAGATGCAGATGTTTTTGTACCATGCGTTTAACACGGTCTTTTCTTTTAGGTCTTTTACGTTTACCAACAAATTTGGTTACTTCACTTACCTTCATTTTGAATTCTTCTTATACCACGTGTGAATTTGCGAGGATCTGAAGTTTTAATTGCATTGAATAAACGTTTTTTAAGATCTGCCGCATCATTCTGTGTATAATTTTCGTCAATTGCTTTAACAAGGTGTATTGCACTTGCAATAACGTTGTTTGCACGGCTCTCTAATAGATAACTTTTGTCTGTTCTATCAGCAAAAGAATTAATTTCTTCTAATAGGCTTCTAGTTTTTCTTTGCATTGGTTTGTCCTCTTACTGTGTATTTAGCCTAATTATCCATTTTTTTAAGTAAGTTGCGAAGCCTATCCTGACTATCTATTGCTTTTTCTACTGTGGTATTTGCATGTTCAATAGTTGTTGATTTTTGTTTCAATTTATCATAAATTGTTTGTGCTGATTGTTCTTCAGTTTCTTGTTCATCTAAATCTTCTATCCTTAAACTATCAATATTAAAAGATAAATCCAATTTTGTACCAACTGCTGAACTACTTCTTGTTTTCATAAATTGTATTTGTACTCTTCCACGTTCACGCATTGCTCTACTGCTAAAAATACCAATCACATTATCAGCCGTTTGTACCTTACTTAAACCACCACTTATGTGCGAATGATCAAATTCTATTTCATCTACTGCACCTCTGTTCAATTGAGATGCTGTAGCAAACAAATAATCGCCTTCCATTGCAAAATTACGCAATTCTTCAGATACATATTTGTCTTTAATAAACAAATTTTCTGCACTTACTTTTACACTTACAGGCATCATAAGATCTAAATAGTCTACTAATACGCATTGTACTTTACATTTTTGTTCTGCTTCATATGCCTTAAGATAACTACGCAAATCATTAACCGTACAACCATTTGGAAGTTGTACAATTTGCAATTTACCTGCTTTTTTACCCATCATTCTAATTTTTAAATCTACATCATCTAGATCTTTAAATACCTGCTTTGTACTTTTACCAGTATTCATTGCATCTAAACGCATACTTGTCAAACCTTCACTCAATTCTAAAGTAATGTATACAGTATTAAATCCTAATTTACTCCAATTAATTGCTAAATTTTGTAAAAATAAACTTTTTCCTGCACCACTACCTCCAGCAAAAATATTTAATTCTCCTTTATTAAATCCTCCATAAAGTTTATCATCAAATGTTTTCCATCCTGTACTGCTTTGTCCATTTTGATCTTTAATTGCAGTAAGTCTTTCACTTGGATTTGCCCAATAGTCTGTTCCCATATCTCTTGCAAGACCAAGTTGTACTGCTTCTTTAACTATATTTTCTACAGAACCATATTCTTTTCTTTCAAGTTTATCATAACTTTGTAAAATTGCACCTTCTAATGCTTTATGTCTACAAAAAGTTTCAAACTCATCTAAAAACCAAGTATCATATTTGTCATCACTTTGATCTAGAGGACGTAAATCTACATCTGTTTTTGCTTTTATTTGTTGTAGGGTTGGCATCGCACCATACTGATTTACATGATCTGAGATAAACTCTACAGTTGTTCTTAACTCTGGATCAAAAAATTCCTTTTTTATAATACCGCTTACCCTTGTATACAACTCAGGATTATTAATCATAAATTCTACATATAGTTTTTGCATATCTATAGAATATTGTGTTTCTGCCATAGTTTTTCCTTATTTGCAATACTTCTTTGTTAATACTTTAATCTTACCACTGTTATCATATACACTAGATAATACACTTTTTAGTGTGAAAAGTCTACCATATTTGTTTACAGCATCACCTATATCTTTGCATGAGTCTTCCCACGGTGGAAAACTTACATTCCAATTTCTCTTTAATGCACTATTTACAAATTTTTTACTTGCTTTATCCCTATCTGGTACTGCAATTATTTGTTTATTGATAGAATATTTTTCAATTATTCTTGCTTGTGTTTCACTCATTTGTGAACCACATATAGCAACACCATCTAAATGTAGTGCATCTATAGGCCCTTCAACAACAATCAAGTATTTACGTTCTCTCTTTTGCGAATCTAAATTAAACACAAAATCTCTTGGCTGTTGCATAAAATACTTTGGTATTGTATCAGATGCTTTCCCTACAAGTCTTGCAGTGTATCCAACACTCTTACCTTTGTATGTAAATGGTATCAACAACCGCTTATTAAGTCCGTGTATAGCGTTGTTGCACCAATATAGTCTTTTATCTTCTAATGTAAACTGTCTGCTTGTTGCATACTCTAGTACTTTAGCATAATCAGTTGGATCTTCACCACTATCTAAAAAGTGTCTGCCCCAATCATAAAGACTGTGTGCAACGACTGGAAGTGGCTTTTCGGGCCAATCAAAAACCAATGGCTTTTCAACTTCTACGTTATCTCTAACTACATGCCTTAGTTCTTGATCTCTTACTAACTCCAATTTCAGCCGTTGCACTTCAGCACGATCAACTCCTAGTCCAAGTTCTAGCAGTTGTTGTAATCTTGGCGATATACTTCTTCCCTCACTCCAACCTGCTTTAAAGCCACAGTTGAAACAGTTATACTGGAAACTATCTGAGTCAAAATGAAATCCTCCTCGCTTTCTTGTGTCATTACGAGGTTGTCCATTATGTATACACATAGGGCAATTCCCACTGTACCATCCATTAGGAGTAGTTTTGTATCCTACGGGTACGCGAGATCGCACGAAATCTATAACCATACTCATGCTGTTATATTACTATATTATTTGGTATTTGTCAATCAACTTCTATACAAAATTTTATCTATTGTGCCAGCATTAGCAGGATCAGGCTCATATCTGAATCTTACCCACATAATATTACCATTAAAGTTATATGCTTCAACACCTGAAAAATTTGTATAGTTTATAGAATTAGAATTTACTGCTAGTGAAAACTCAAACCAATTGCCAGTTGTTACACCATTTAAATCTAGTGATCCTTCAGCAAATAATTTACCTGTAAAATTTGTAGCATACACACTAAACGTATGTAAACCTTTTTTATCAAAACTTTGAGCATCACCAACTACAATATCAGAATAGTATTTTTGATTATTGCCAATATCATTAAATGTTGTTAACACTTGTGAATCAGCAAACGAAGGCACTTGATCATCTATTATTTCAACAGTGGCCGCGGCTCTTTGATTATAATCTGAATATAATGTTCTTGTAGTACCGTTTGAATCTTCATGCTGAAGTGTCATATGATACAATCCAGATTCTAAATCTCTAATTTCACTTTCGCCTAATAATACTTCACACTCAGCATCATATGAATTTTTAACTGTCAAAGGTCTACTTATAACAGGAGCATTAGTAACTGCTCCGCTTTTACGCAGAAACATTGTAACGTTAACACCTGCTAAACTCAAAGGTTTGCGGTCTTGATTTTTTAATCTAAATGGTAAGAACGCATCTGCGCCTTTGTAAATTTTAATAATTCTATCGTTCATAGGTAAATTCACCGTTTTTGAATTGTCTTCGACTAGAGTAAAAACTCTGTTGTTGTCGTACATGTAATAGTTTGTTGTTTGAGTCATGAGCCATTACCTTAATCCTTCATAGTATTTATCGCATAAATACTTTTAGCATGGAAACAATAATGACAAATATTCCCCAAAAGTACCAAAATTTGCTAGATAATTTTCCTTTTTTAAGTTTATGTACATATGGTGGACAAGAATACATAGGCATTGTACAAAATACAGATAACCAAGTATGTAGTGTATATGTTTATGATCTTGTAGAACCAGAACTGCGTAAATCTTTTCTGGAACTAGGCGAAGAATGGTGGTGGGAATCAAACCGTACAATTAGTATCAATTTGGTAATTGGAAAACGTTTCAAGCCTTTTAGAATGGCTCTTATGACATTTAATACAAAAGACTTTGAAATAGTACACGGGCCATCTGTAAGTATGCAAACAATAATGCAAAAACGTATTAAACGTAGACAGATTCAATTAGTGAAAAAATCAAACTAATCCTTCACAAATTAGATTCATTTGCACTACAACGGCAGTTGCATATGCCACTGCATGGCTTTTCTTAAAGAAGTATTCATCGTTTTCTGGTTTTACCCAAACTTGGTTCATTATCATTGGCCACTCTAGTTTTGCTAGATGTCTTTTCGCTGGCCTTATTATCGCCAGAGTCGCCGCCAATTGCTCTACCGAGGTAGGTTTCAATTGTCTCAACAGTTCTCCGTGACCGTTCACGTGAAACAGCATGTTTACGAAGTCGTCGTGCTCCAAAAGTTCCCATTGTGGTTCCCTTTCCATTAACTTGATTAAATGGTGCTCATCGCGAACATCTTTGTAAACTCCTACATTCAAACAATCAATTTTAAAAAATCCCAAATCTTCTGCTGTTTTGTGATCTATGGTTGCTAATCCTGTAGTAGGATCAGTAGGAATCTCATGGAAATAAACACCTGTGTTGTGCTTTTTTCCACTCTCTAATAGCGCCGGAACATTAGATATCTTATCTAATATAAGTTGCCTATCAGCAAAATCTAAATCAATGTCTGTGCTATGTTTCATTGTATACCTGCTTGGTCAAAAACTGTTTGTATCCACTTTGCATCTTCCGGTTGCTTTATTAATCTTTTCCTCCAATATATTGGATCTATGTATTCAGCAACCATTTTTATTTGTTCATCATTCATTCTGTCTAGTAATGTTTGAGCACCATCACATCCATAAATTATCCACGGAGATACTCTACCTGTTTTAATTAATTGTACTGCACGTTGAGTATTAACCTTATCAAAAAACTTTGTCCAACTTTCACCAGTATCTATACCCCACTGTTGCATTAACAAAACGTTTCTTTCAACTGCCCTATCAACAGTTTCTCTTCTTGTAAGATCTCTAACGTATTCTTCATATATTGTATCTTTGCACCAATCATCTAATTTTACACCCATTTGTAAAACAAAATCTACGAACTTGTCTGGCTCTATTGCATTTATATCTGTAATATGTTTTCCAAATCTTACAAAGGCTGTATAGTAATTACTTTTTGCAAACTCCTCATATGTTTTTGGTTTTTTAGCATTCATGCTTTTATCATAGAATCTTTGATATGCTCTAAAAGCCATTCTTACATGCCTATCATTTTGTACCATGTGTCTACGTTTAGGTTCGCACATATGTACAGTGAGTGTTTTCTCCCTTGTAAAATTTTTACCACAATATTGACATGTGTACATTACTTAAATAGATCCTTGATTTCTTTGTCAGACATTCCCATTTGTTCTGCCAAATCTTCAAGTTCACTTTGTGTGTTAATACTTCTCAACTGTTCAAGTTCATCTTGTTTTAGATTTGGATAAACCGTACTGAGCCAACTTAAAATTTTATCTTTCTTCATCCCTTTTGGTGGCTGTATCCAAGGGTGATATTGTTTTTTGCCTATACCTGCAAGTGTCATTAGATACCACTGTAACTGCTGATGATGTCTAAGATCATTGAAATGTACATTCACAAAATCATTTACCATTCGCAAATAGTGTTCACTAATCTCAGGTATTTTAGAATCAACACCAGAACAATATCTCATGTATAACCAACTAGAAAATTTATCTCTCTGTGCATCTGTTAGTGTATCCCAGAACTTACGATTTCTACTATCACATGCACTTGTAATAGCACTTACAGGAATACTTGCTGGATTTGTTTTCTTTTTAGTCACAGTGCGGAACCTTTATTTTTAGTATAGCATCTTTTGGCAAATCGTCAACGTCAATTTGACATGATAATCTGCTTCTTTCGTTACTGTTAGGTTCCATATCTAATAATCCTAATTCATCGTCATCTGCTGGTTCTAAATGATCCCAACCTTCTTCTACTATAATATGACATGTTGCACAGGCACAACTACCACCGCATTGTCCCCAAGGATCTAACTCACCTTGGAATTCATGCATCAGTGTACCTGACACATCTTCGCGTTCATAAACACGCCCACTTCTTGTTGTTAAAACAATTTTTACCATAATTGATTTACGTCTAATACTTCAGGAACTTTATTTGTTTCTTTAACAAAATACGCAATAGGATCCTTAGGATTACTTGTGCTTGGTACTGCTAAAAAATGTCCATATTTAAGTTTAGGAAAATACCATTTCACTTCATTGTATACATTAACAATTTCTATTTCTTTAAAAATAGGTGAAAATTGCTTCAAAGGATTAAATGTAAATGCACTGAATCCTCTATCATTTAAATGCATGATGGGAATTACTTCTGGATCTCCTATTTCTTGATCACCAATTACTATAGACCAATCTAATGGCATTTGAAATTCATGACCATCTATACGAAGTACCACTGCTGGAGAATTAAAACTTTCTAAAAATACAAGTGGTACAAACATGTAATCTACGTTTTGAGGATCCGTGTAATCTATAACACAATACCTAATGTCCTCAACTTCCGCAGGTATATTATCTAATTGATAACATGTGTTCTCTACTGTTAATATATGCATACGTTATTTCCTATAGTCTACCTTAGCAATATTAAATGGATAATTTGCTTCTTTATAAAACTTCTTCCTTTGTGTTAAATGCCTTTTACTGAACTTTGCAGTACTTGTTATGTCCCAGATATCAACATAGTCTTTATCTTGTGCTTTACGAATACCACGGCCGATAGACTGTATAACACGAACGAAAGACTTACCAGGCTCAATGAGGACAAGATTAAATATCCTAGGTATATTAATGCCAACGGCGGCAACACCATATGTTGCAATAATGATTTTACCTTGTGCATCAGCAACGTCATCATATTCATCTTTCCTATCCTTGCTTTTCATAGAACCGCTTACAAAGACTGCATTGTCTCCTAATCTTTCTAACAAACCATTGCCTGCTTTGATTCTGTCAACAAGCACTAAAGTATTTCCATTTTCTGACAACTTGTCTATCATTGTTGCCATATAATCTAATCTTTGTTTGTCTGTGACAAGATATGTTAGTTCAGATTGATAGTTTGGATATTCCTTTAAGTCTATTAGTTGTAATATGTTTACTTCACAATTTGCTAATACGCCTTTATCCTGCAATTCACTTGCAGACAGATTGTTAACTACAGTACCCAAACTCGCCTGTAGAGCAACTTGTTCATGTTCTTCTTTTGGTATAGTGCCTGTGAGTCCCCAACGTATAGGCACATTTGCAAAAGGTCCTGTAAGAAGTTTTTTAAGTACATCTGCTTTTGCTTGATGAACTTCATCTACCATTACACACACTACGTCTTGAGCAAACTCGGCAATACTCATATCACTTTCGCCATCTCTAAAACGTTTTTCCATAACATTCAAACTTTGCCATGTGCATATGGTATGCTCTTTACCTATTTCTTTTCTATCTCCAAAATACACACCAACATCTAATCCAAGATTAATATAATCTGCTTCTGTTTGTGTAACAAGATCTTTGTTAGGTACAATAACTATACTACGCCCAATGTGTTCAACACGTTGACTCAGTACGGCAGTAATTAATGTTTTACCAGCACCTGTGGCAATTTCTTGTAAACACTGTGGTGTATCTAAGAACTGATTGATAACATCAACCTGATAATCACGTAACACAATAGGATCGCCTTCAACAGGATGTCCTTTTGGCCAAGTTACATTACTGAAACTATTTTCAGTTACTTTTTCAAATGTAAAGTCTTTATGATGTCTACGATCTTCAATTTCAATATCATAACCTTCATCTTGTACAACTGGTAGTAATCTATCAAGTAAATTTAAAAATGTGCTACCACCTATGCTAAAAAAACTAACACAGCCGTCCCATCGTCCTAGTTTATATGCAGGCACGTGATATGCATAACTCATAAAAAACTTGAGTTTCTTTTCAAGTGTTCTACGAGTTGCTAAATCAAGTCCTTCTAACTTGACGTTTACTTCATCTTTAATCTTTATTGTGCATTTCATTTATTTTAAAGTCCATATTAAAACTTAAAGTACGCCTTTCAGCACCTTTTGCCATAAATGGCATAACCTGATGATATAGCCAGCAAGGAAAAACAATAAACATTCCAGGTTGTGGATTGCCTATTTCAAACCTTGGATTGTTCATAAAATGACCTATTTGTATAGGTGAAAGTATTTGTGTAGCACCATTGCATTTATTTTTAGTGCTATTGTCATCTGCTTTTTTGCCTGTCAATTGTTCTTCTAGTATTTCTTGTGGAAATTGCAAATATAATATGCCTGTTAAATCTCCAACATGTATATGAGGTGGATTGAAGTCACCTGCTAGTGCTTTATTTACCCAAACTGATCTTATTTGTAAACCACTTATTTGAGGAGCAGATGATGTATAATGCTTGTTCCATTTAGCAACTTGATTGTTATATAATTCATAATATGTTTTACCATGATCAACTAACCATTGCGAAAGTCCTATTTCATTACAAAGTTTTTCTGGTAATTGTAGTTCTTCGCTTTGTACACCTGCCAAGGTGCTAGAAACATCTTTTTCATTTGCAGGATTTTCAAATGCAGTATCACACCATTGATTTATTTTGTCTACAATACCAATTGGACAAACACTTGTCGTAATCATAGGACCAAAAGGAAAATATGCTTCTAGTCCATAACCTTCAATTAGTGTTTTTGTAATATCATTCATACTGCTTACCTATAAAAAGCGAGGGGGACCAAAAAGATCCCCCTCTAGTGTAGACCGGCTTCGGTAGGTTGAGCAGGAGTAGGAGCCAGTCTATTCTGTTATGCTACTGACCTTTTCATACATGTTGTTTCGGCCAATCGCATCCAACGATTATCTGCAGGAGCCATTTTATAAAGGTCTGCAATTTTCAGTACCATTCGAAGTGACACTTCTCTTAACTTGGTCCTGTTATCGTCGATAAACTTGATTATCGTTTGTTTTTCATCTTCAGAGAACTTGTATTTTTCTAGCATACCATCTCTAACGATTTGCTTGATTCGTAACATCTTGTCTCGCATTGTATCGAGGGTCAAATCCAAATAGTGACAACGTGAAAGGATAGCCTCCAAGTGGTCCTTGATCTTACCAAGTCTTCCACCTTGTATCATGTTATCGAACTTCAAGTTAGTGATAAAAATTACACTACCTTTGAACTCAAAACTATCTGGCACACCTTCGTTACGAAGTTTGTGGGAATCAGCATTCCAATTGATCTTTCTTTTGTTACCACTGTCAAGTGCTCCTTTGAGCAAGTTCAATGCTAGTTCATCAAAAAGAATACCATCACAGTCGTCAAGTACCAACACTCTACCTGCATCTGCATTTTTATACAATAAGCAGTACAACCCGATAGGTGTCATTGCACCTTTGACAACTTCATATTTAAGCGGTCTGTCACCTAGCCTATCGAACATGTTATGCTCTTCCAATACATGCTCAACACCATAGGATTTACCAACACCTGGAGGTCCTGATACAATCATACCTCTTACAGTGCCGTCTATGGCCGCTTCAGTCATTTCATTGAGGATATCAAACCGCTCTTGGATTTCTGTAATACGTTCTTCGTCGGTTTGTTGTGGTTTGTCTTCGCCAACAATAACTGACCCGTCAGTAGCAACATAATCACCTGCTGACTTCAGTTTAATTCTAATTTCTCTGTTGGGGAAGCCTTTTACTTCGTTGGCATCAACAGTGATAAAGCCACCGTTCTTGCCCATTTTGAAGGGTTTGATCAACGGGAATGCAGTATCTGTAACTGTCTTACCGCCGTATTCTCCTTCAAGCACTCTTACTACCTGTTTCATATCTACTCCTTTGTTTGCTCTTTTGTTCAACTTACTATTATATAATAGCATCATTGCAGGATATGTCAACCCCTAATTTAGACATTTTTTGCAATTTTTTCAATTTTTACACGATTTATCATGGTCTCCATGCAATTTGAATACTTGCTTTTTGACTGTGTTTTGACAAATCCTGTAACTGTGATTGTGTTCCCTTCTAGAATGCCTGTTACATCAGGATCCTTACTGAACCAAAATTTTACAACGTTTTTGTCGCTTTCTAAACATGTGATCATGTGTACATCCATTTTTTTGATGAATGTTACATCTAGCACTTTTAACGTGAATTGGCTTCGTTTGTTTAAAGTACCTACTACCTCACTTTGTCCTATAAGCGAATCTAGGGTATCTTTTACACCTTCACGTTTTAGTGTATGTCTTAGGCTGTTTGGCAAACTGGCCGCTACTGCAACTTTATATGTGTCACATGTATCACCAGTCACCAATCCTAATACTGCATTGTCAAACTCGCTTAAATTTGCACCTAATTTTTTGAATGTCAAACTGCTACTGAAAGATTCTTTGATCTCATTCGCTTTTGCTATATCCACATCAGTAACATCAACAGGATTATCACCTATCAAATGTTTCATAATTGTTGTTTTATTATCACTGACAATAGTACCATCTTCTTTGGTATATCCTTGTCCACTGCGAATAAAACCTTGAATTCGATCTACTGCAACCGCAGTAGCCAATACGTCATTTGTTGGAAACTCTGCTTTCAACTTAACTCTCCTTAGATATGTTTGCTCCAAAATTCACCCCACATTTCATCGACACCTTCTTCTATCGTATATGTGTCAATGTATCCTAGCATATTTTCACTAGCAAAAATTTTATTTGCTTTAGCATATGCTTCTGTGATGTGTTCACATTCGCCAATTACATCAGCGACTTTATCCCAGCATTTCTCTTCTAAGTCCATGCATAGTGCTTTTACTTGTCCCATATTTTCTCCTACTTGTTAATTATGTATACAGTATAGCACCAAGATATCATGCTGTCAACCGAAAAAATACCACAAAATGTAAGGAAAATTATAGGCCTAGATCTTCAAGTCCGGCCGCTCTAAGTTTGATTATGTTGTTTAATTGGAATTGTTTGGCATCTAGTGCTTTTGTAAGTCCAATATATTTGTTTCTTAACAGGGCAAATTCATTGATTAAATGTGTTAAGTCAACAACATCCTGCTCTCCTTCAATGTATTTTTCTACATCTCTAGATGTAAGTTGCCTGTTATAGTGTTCTAAAAATTTACGATATTTTGAACTACGGAGTTTTCGCAGTTCAATATTAAGATGTTCTAAGATTGCTTCTATTTCTTGTAGTTGATTAAAACGGTGTTCTACAATACCTGGCATATCACGACTATTTTTTTCAACGTTACCTTTGAGAGTAGTCTCTATTCTTGCTTGATCTAATTCGTTTTCAAAATGATCAATACATGAGACTATCTCTCCTAGGTTACCTTGTACTTTTCTATACCAAGTACTCATTCGTCAAAACCCAAATTATCTTCATCTACTTCTTCGGTCCAATCGTCGTCATTTTCGATCATTTCTAATTCAACCATTGCTGAATCGATACTTGCATCATTGCCATATAAATCATTGGCCATATGTTCAACATCATAATGATCTTCGGCCGCTCGTAAAAAACTACTGGCCGCTTCTACACGATCTTTTTTGGGAATCGATGCACGAACTGAATACCACAGTTCTAAAAGTATTGTAGCATCATGATCCATCATGCTCATCTACATCTCCACTTGTTACCATATCAGGATCTACTTCTGGTGGATCCACTAATGGAACATCATCATTGGGTGCTAATTCACCAAGATCAGTGCTAGCCAAATCTAGCATAACCTTGTCAAACATTTCGTCTGACCAATTTTTTCTATACTCTAACATTTCTTCGCCGTTAGGTCGTGTGTACTTATAACGGTTGCCTTGCTTAACAAGTAAACCTGTAGATTCCATTAAATCAAATAATCCACTATATGGATTCATTCCTGTTTCATATGGAATTTCTACTTGTACACTTTCAAATGGTTTGGCGTAACGTGTTTTCATAACTTTACAGGCCGCTCTAATACCATGTACTTGGCTGGTTTTATTTCCGTCTGCGTCTACTTTTAATTTAAGTTTTCGCATAGCAACAACAATACTTGAAGCATAGATAAAACCTTGACCACCGCTGATCTTGTCATCTGGATCAAACATGTCCTGACTTGCATAGGTATGGTTTGTAGCAACAAGACCTACGTTGTAGTCACCAAACATGTTTACACAGTTACGAACCAATGCCGTAAGCGCCTTTGGCTTACGACCCATATCACCCTTCATATCGCCTTTTTGGAATTGATCAACATCTGTTGGCGTAAGGAGCATTCCAAGACTGTCAATTACAAACAGTACTTTAGGACGATCTTCGGGTTCTTTGTCTGCATAATTTGTTTTGTATTCTTTCATAAAGTCAGAAACAACTTTAGCAACATCATCTATCATTGCTAAATTCATCTTCATCAACTTTTCTTCTGAAGTATCAACGTTTAATGCAGAAAGCCATTTCTCATCAAGTGCATTTTCACTGTCAATTAAAACAACAAAAATACCTTGGTCTTGTGCCGCCTTAATTATATTACCACTAGCAATATAAGATTTACCAGCACCTGACTCACCTGCTAGGACAGTAACTTTGCCTAGCGGAATTCCTTTTGTAAAATCTCCGGAAATTAATTTATTCAACACAAAGTTTCCTGTTGAAACCCATGTGTCAGGATCTCTAAAACCAATACTCATTCCGGGTACTGACTTGGTAATAGTTTTCCTAAATTTACTTACATCAAATGGTCTTGCCATATGTTTATCTCCATATTAGAACTAGGGAGACCTCGCTGGTTACCGAATGGAGGTTTTTGCCGGAAACTCCCTAGTGTTAATTATTAACCGCTTTTTCTATTGCGGATCATTGCCAATATATCTTCAGCACTTGGCTTTTTATCACCTGCATCTGCACTTGCTGACACAGGAGTATTTGCTACTGCTGGAGCAGGTTCTGGTGCTGGTGCTGGAGCCGATTCAACTGCTGGAGCAGGTGTTGGCTCTGGTGCTGATTGGGGAGTTGGCTTTGCTGGTGCAGTTGTGCCAGTAGGTTTACTAGCATTATCATACTGCATACCTGCAGGTTTATAAAACTCTCCAAATCTATCAGGATCATAAAGTTGTCCATCTACTGATGCTTCAAACATCTCATGAATTGCTTTGAGTTCGCTATCATTAGGACGTTTCGGCATAAAGTCATTTAATGTAAATAGACCATTAGTTTCGATTGCTTTTCTTTCTGCTTCGTTAAGACTACGTTCACGTCTTGCCCAATTAGAAGTAGAATAATCAGCATACTGACCTTTTTGAGTTTTAGTCAATTTAAAATCAGTACCTTGCTCATAATCAGTCGGAATCTCAGGAAAGTCTGGATCCATAAGTGCCGCTGAAATAATCTTATAGATACTTGGATTGATAATAAACCTACGAATAGGATTCTCTGGTGTAGAATCTTCTGCTAGTGGATTGTCTACTACAAAACCTTGAAAGATGTAAGAACGTTTCTTCCAATATTTACGACCTTCTTGTTCAAGACTTGGATCTTTAAACCAAGGACGTATTTCTGCATGTACTGGACATGAATCTCCCCACATCTCAACACAAGGAACATTTACTGTTACTGCACGATGTTCGTCTTGTCCTTTGATGCCAGGAAAAGGCATACGAATCATTTGTCGCTCTTTCCAAAAGAACGTATTTGATTCATCACCATCTGGAAGGAAACGTAGAGTTGCCGTGGAATTTTCTTGGATATTCCAAAAAGGATAAATTGCATTATCCCCACCTGCGGAACCTGAACGATTACCGCCGGATTTGTTTTCTTGCTCGAGTAACTTTGCTCGAATTTCTGCCAATGAAGCCATAGTTTTCTCCTTTATTAGCCATTGTTAGCCTAAGTTTGTGCCTAAAACACAATATACATTCAATGTATAAGTGCATATAATACAGTTTTTCAATGGATCTGTCAACCATTTTTTTGCTTTATTTAAGCAAAATTCCTTGTGGATCAAATGTTGAATCAAAAACTTTATCCATATCAGGTTCAATGCTTTCCATTCCTGTCATTTGATTTGCCATTTTATCTAGTACTAATCCAACACAATGTTCTATATCAAACTTGTATTCGTCATCTGCGCCACTTATTTCTTCCTGACACATGTCTGCAATTTTTCTTGTATCAGGATTTTGCATCATACCAAAATCTGCAATGTAACGTTCTAGTACTTTTGTTGCAACTTCTTCATAATCTTCATCTCTAAAAAAACCTTCATTGAGATTAGCAATATATGGTAAAATTGCATTTAGGCTTTCGTCAAACTTTTTAACCGTGAATTGATCACGTAATTCATCAATTTTAGAATTATCAATTTGTATTGGTGATTCTTTAATTGTTTCTACTACTTTAGCATACTTTTTAGTACTTGTCAAGCCTTTTAATGTTTCTTTTATAGACAAAGCATGACGAGCCACTTTTGCAACTAATTCACTGTTTGACTCTGTAACCAGTTTGTTTGATCTTGCATATCTAATAAATTCTTTTAACGAAATCATACGATCTGTTAAAGCATTAATTTGTTGTCCTACCTCATCAAGTACACTACCACCTTTGCTGATATGACGTGCCATTGCACGACCTCCAACTAAACTTGTATGTGGTAATTTAAACCTTTCACCCTCTGATGTTTCGATAAAAAGTTCTTTAATATGTCTGCTTCGAGAACCACGCACTTCTTCGTCAACTTTTTTACTATGACGTATAATTAGTTTAGTGCTTTCTAGTGTTTGGTAACTTGATTTCTGGCTCCCGTAAGCCTTGCTAATACCTTCTTGTACTTGCATTGCTTTCTCCTGTGCCCCTTGATGTGCAAAATCTTTTAATTCTAATTTTTTTCCGTAAGTACGAACTGTAAATTCAATCATATTCTTACTAGCAAATGTTTTAAGTGCTTTCAAAAATGATTCATCAGGATCAACGTCTTTGGACAAATGGACTTTAATTTCACCATCATCTTCATCAACATTAATCATTGTGTTGCTGTTAGTATCAAAAAATCTACGTGATTCAAAAGGTTCAATACTACGTTTACCTTCTAGAGTAAACATTTCAACGGCCATGCCGCGACCTTTCATTATTTTGAATAGTTCGTCTGATATCTTACTATAGTTTAACATATAGTTATTTATCCAACTTGTAGTATTTTATAAGTTCTGCTTCAGAACTATCAGGACTTATTTCTCCTAAACCTGCTTCTTCTATAGTGTTACTTGCTGTGTAAAACTGTGGAATATTATCTGCTTTAAGAGTTTGGTTTACATTCCAATCTTTAGTCACAGCATCATTTAAATATTTTGCTAGTTCATAGTTTTGTTTGAAACTTAAATGACAGTATCTTTTAAATGGTATTTCTTTAAAGCAATTAAATTTAACAAAGTCTAATTTTGATATATTGTTCAATGAACTTTTTGTTGTACTATTAAAAGATGGTAGAAATATAATATCAGGTTTCAAACTTTGCATATGTCCTTTGATTGCATATGCAATAAGTTGTTCTGTAGCATATCCATACTCAGTCCATAAAGTTCTAAAATCTTCTTGTATTGGTTTTATCTTATTCCAATAATCTTCCCAATATTCTTCAGAATGTTTTTTACCAGACATATGTTCAATATAGTGTTGTGCAATATTTTCACCTTTATGAACTAACATTCCTTCAAAAGAAAAATTATCAAGATTATCTATTAGATCGCCGTCATCTATAAATTTATCTGTTTTGAAAATAACTCTTCTTTTTAGATTTGGTATTGTTACAATAATCTTGTCATATTGTTGATAGTGTTGTAAGAATGTCTTATAAACAAAGATTATGTCAACACCACCCTTGCAAAAATTGTCTACATTTATATTATAATCAGTTGCAAGTATTCTTGGCCATGCATGAACAGGTGTTCCTTCAGGAATAGGATAATGGTTATAATCTCCATAACTATCACCAAAAATGGCTAGTCTCATTTTATAATACCTGCCAGAAGTTCTACCATTTCCTCAAATGGAATGTTAAAACTCATGCTTAAAATAAATCTTGTATTGTTGTCTTCATACATTGCACCATGTGGAACTTTGATGTTAAGAAGATAAGGTTGAGCACCTTTGCTTGGTTTTATATCATAATGGTTAATAGCATCACCTTTTAAAGGATGAGGGAATAATCTATTGCCTTTGTTTTTTTCTTCTTTATGTATGCCTTGTGATTTTGTACCAACTGGACGACCAGTGTACTCATTTAGATTAAACCATTCTGTAGGATATTCTTTTGCTACAAAAAAATTACAATCAACATTCAAAGGAAAATTAATAGCACTTTGTCTAGTTCTATCTATGTGAGGTACTTGCGGTGCATTTCGCATAAATGTTGGACCGCCCCATATAGGAAGTTGGCTTTTTATTTCATCTAATATTGTTTCGTCTTTTGGCTTTCCTATGTAATAGTCTATCTTGGTATTCAAAGGTTGCCAATCAATTCCTATTGTATTGTTTATAACTGCATGGGCAATTTTTTCTTTGTCATAATTAATATTTAAATATCTATAGTGCATTAAATTATTCCAATGGGCATCGGACCTTGTGTCTCTCCTTCTTCATCAAAGGTTTCATGTACACTCTGCATTACTCTTTCATCATAGTTTGCTATTACGTTTATCATTCTTACTGCTAATAAGGTTGCCATGACTAAATCATCATTTTCGCCTTCTTTTGCTTTAAAACTGTTTCCTGATGATATAAATGTTTTTACTTCTCTAATTAGATTTTTACTATTGATAAACATCTTATCTGTTTCAACTAAATTTTTAAACTTACTACAAGCAGATAATTTTGTTTTGTGTGTAGTAGTAAATCCTTGTCTATATCTTCTATGAACGCCTGCACGTTTTGGCTCACTTAAAAAAGTACCTGGAATATTATCTTCGCCCATTTCTCTTATTCTCACCAAAGCGGCCTCACCTAATGTGTTGTTTTCAACACTGTAATATATTTCTGCATGTCCGTTTGTTTTTTCTTCAATTTCTTTTGCTATTTCTCTCAATACTCTTATTTGACCTTCAACAGGTGTTTTATTATGTTGCCACTCTGCAACTTGTTTTAGTGAAGGTAATTCAAAAACTTCTATGGCCGCATGATCTCCTCCTGTACCTAAACTAGGATCAAGTGCAATTACATATGTGGAGTTTTCTTTAGGTTCTTCCCACCAACGTGTTTGTCCGTTTTTCCTTTTAGCATCCTTACCAAATAAAAGAGGTAGTTTCAAGTTGTTTATAAGTGTTTCGTCATTGGTGATAAATTCGCAACCATGTTCACGTCTAAATCTATCTTCACCAATTTTTGCTCTTTCTTCTACTGCCCATTCTTCATCTCTATCAGGATGTTCTTGCCAACTAACCAAAATGTGTTTAAAACCATTTCTACCTAATAACTGTTCATTTCCAAATTGATCAGTTGTATTACATGCTTCGCGCCATATTCTTGCAAATTGGTCATCGTCTTGGTTTGGTGTACTGGTAATTAAACATTTACCACCTGTTGATAATGTTGGACTTAATGCTGTCCAAAATTCTTCTGCTATTCTTGGAGGTACAAATGCAAACTCATCCAAGTATACAAGTGTTAAGGATAAACCACGTCCTGTGTTTTCTGTTGTTGCTTGTGCAATAATACGTGAACCATTATCAAATTCTAAACTACCTTTGTTATAACTTGTTACACCAGCACGAATGTAATTAGGAAGTGTTTCATACATAAATCTTATACGTTGCATTATCTCTTGAGCACCACTATATTTGTGTGCCGCGATTAATATGGTACTGTCTGGAATAAACATTGCATACCATAACAAATAGCCAGCCGCACAGGTTGATTTACCTGTTTGTCTTGGTAACATTGCTATACTATATCTGTTTTGATGATAAACGTCAACTAACCGTTTTTGGTATTCATAAAGATTAAACTTCATCCTACCTTTTGTTGGGTGTTGAATATTACAGTGTTGTAGTAGGAAATATTTAGGATCGGTGATACACCTACGGATCTCCGTTACCTGATCCTGTGTAAACTTTTCTGTCTTAAACGGTTTTTTGACTAAATTTGTATCTACTGCCATTATTAAATACTCTGTTTATAGTATTTAGTCAAAAAGAAAGGGGACCCTAAGATCCCCTTTAGAAAGTTAATATTTAATAACTTTTTTAAGCCAGTCTAAATCTGCTTTGTCTGAATCCTCAACAGTTTGTTCTGTTTCGGCGACTGTCTCTTCATCGACAACGTCTTGTTCAACTGTTTCATCCTCAGCAACTTCTTCTTTGGTCTCTTCAACTGCTTCTTGCTCGTCGGCAGTTGCTTCTTCAACTCTGTCCTCTGTTGCTTCGTCTACAGTCTCTTCGTTTTCTGAAACTTCTGATTCTTCAACTGCCTCTTCAGGCTGGTTGATATCATCTTCAGTAACCTTATGCACACCTGCTAATTGCATGATTCGTGTGAACATATTAGATTCTGTTTCATTGACTTCTTCAACTGATTCATTTTTCTTAAGTTTGTTTTTCTTACGGAGTAATTCAGTCATTTCATCACTACTCTGAATCTGGTTTGCTTTTTGTGGATCACCATCGTCTTTGGCTTTCTTTGCCATGTCTTCTAGTTTTTTAATTTGTGCTTCGACTTTATCTAAACTGCCGGGTGTTCCTACTTTACCTTCTTCAACTTCTTCTGACTCCATACGGCTCATTGGATTTGATTTTGGATCATAATCTGGTCCATAATATTTTTTACCATATGCTCCTGTAGGATCATTTTGTGCTAACCATTTATTGATTTTAATTTCATTTCTTGACTTCATTACATCATCAAAGTCTGCATCTAGAGCCGGTGTTACTGGCATACTTGGTGCAGTAATTTCTGGTCTAGGCATGATCTGCGGATCAATTTGATTTGGAGCCATATCTGGCATTGCAGGCATTGGTGGCTCTGCAGGCATGTCAGGCAGTGGACTTGGATCCGGTGCTGGTTGTGGTACCATATCTGGCTGAGGCATTCCCATTGGTTCTTTTTTAACCTTTGCAATTTTAGGTGCCATAATAGGAGGCATTGGTTTTTCCATTACCTTTTCTTTTTCAGCCAAAAATTGATCATATGCTGATTTCATTTGGTCTTCTGTCATTGGTTGAGGTAGTTCTGGACTTGCTAAAGTTTTGTCCAAATATCTACGCAGACTCGTATCTACGTTTTCACCCCAGTCTCTGATATCACCGTGTTCGCTTGGATCAGGGTGACTTGTATCTGCTGGTGTGTTAGCATAAGCCTCCTGGAGATCCTCTTTTGGTGCGATACCTGAGAGCGTTTTGATGCGTTCTATATTATCCATCTTTTTTCTCCATTGCTTTTTTTCTGTCAGAACTAACTTTTAATAATTCTTTTACAAACTTTGTGTTATATTCGTCACCATAGTGTTCATTTGCTTTTACTTTTTGTGCATCTTTGTAATCACTATCTTCTAATTTTGTTTCGTATTTGCCGTCTTGTTCATCTAATTCTTCATCGGGTGAACGTACTACAATCTCGCCCTGTCCAACTTTACATTTGGCGGCAAGTTCTCTTGATAGTACATAACTTGGTACTGGATATTTTGTTGTAATATCTACTGATGTAATTTCAGCACCTCTGGCTTCTTTGAAATCCATTGGTGAACTTTGTGCTATTGCCTTTTTAGGCTTGGAAATCTGTGTTGCTTCATATTTCTTTAGATGAGTTTCCATTCGATCTAACATGTCATCTGTTACTGGACATGCAAATTTAATTCTATATGAGTGCTCTTTTTCAGATTCTGTTAAATATTGTGAGAAACTTTTCCACATAATCTCATCCTTTGCTTACTTTTATTTATCATTTATTGACTTAGAAATGGCCTGTAAAAGCGAGTTGCGGTCTAAATTTAACACCTCACCCTGTCCTTCTATTGCTTCGTGCTTTCCAGAATCATGGTCTAAACGCTGTTTTCTTAATTGCAATTCCACCATTTTAAGTTTCTTTTCTGCTTTGGATACTTTGGCACTTATTGCATTTTGCATCATTTTACTTGCAACGTCAAATATTTGACCAGCATGTCTGTCTTCAACATTCATACCTAAATCACATAATTGTTCATAAGTTTCCATGGCTCTTTGTGCATATGTATCCATGTCTTTATCAAGACCGTCTAAACCTGTAACTTGTGGTAAGGCGGCGTCAATTTTATCTGCTTTTGCAAGTACTTGATCTACTGGTAAATTTTCAATATCTACTTCAGATACAGGTTGTACTTCTTCAACCGTATCTTTTTGAACTTCATTTTCGTAAGTTTTATCTTCTGATGTAGAATCTTCTTCTTGCAATGCTTCTTTTATTGGAGGAAGATTCAACTCTTCTTCTAGTTTACGAGTCATCGTTTTCTCCTTTTTGAAGAGTTACGTTTTTGTGGTTTGTTAAATAATTGATCTTCTGTTATCACTCTAAAACGCACTCCATGTTTTTTGCACCATTGATTAGCGGCTTCCCACTTTGCCATATTAATAACTGCTTGATATTTTTCCCCTTGAGTTTTTGCATCTTTCAATGTTTGCCCTCTGGGTTTAATTTCTATACATTCAGCCATTTTATTGCCATCTTTATCAGTATATACAATAAAGAAGTCAGGTACATAATTAGTCATCTTCCCTGATAATGGATTACGGTATGGAATACGTTGTGCTTCACTGGCCCATCCACTTATGTTTGGGTGTTGATCACACATACGCATAAAAGCAAGTTCCCAACCGCTTCTATATCTAGGAGTATGCTTACCTATATATTTATTTGGATTTCGAGGAGTATATACGCCTTGCTGAAACTTCATGGCCACTACCCTCTATGGCGTGCCTTGTCTAACTGGATTACCACTGCTATCTACAACTGGATTACCGCTACTGTCAGTAACTACTTGCATTGTTCCGCCATCTATTGCGGTAACTGGTTGTGTTGCATCACTTGTTTGTACAGTAGAGCCTGCATCTGTACCTACTGTTGAAGCAAATTGGTTTGTAGATGCAAATCCAACATATTCTATACCTTCGTATTCAACTGAAACATTCCAACGTACTGCATCTGCACCTGAGGCATATGCAAGTTGATCATGTTGCACACTTTGAAATATAGGATGAATAAGTTTTACTTGCTGATCTTCATTAGCGGCTTCTCTATGAATTGTTATTGATTCAAAGAAATACTTTTTAGTATGATCCACTGGTTTGTAACCAAAATTAAAATCATTATCTACTGTAGTATCTAATTGATAATCACCTACAGGTTTTGTTAAACCACCATTTACAGTACCACCATAGTAATAGTTATTGTAAGCAATTAGCAATTTTAAGAATGAGTTGTCAACTGTATCAACAACACTAAATTGGACAGGATCATAATCCATAGCCATTTGTACAACACGTTTTCTATTGTACTGATTTAGTGTTTGTGTTCTGTATCTGTGTCCTGGCAAGGAAACAGCATCAGTAAGCATCCAGGTATTGTTATCTGCCTGTGGAAAGGCATTTCCGCTGATAACAGCGGATACCCTATAATGCATTTTTTGTCTTGGTATAGCATCAAGTTTTTCACCGTAGGGTGTTGCAGTCTTATAAATTAATGATGCTAAATTGGTGGACATTAGCCTACCCCTTATTGATCAGTTGCTAGATCAACGCTACCGTCTCTGAATGGAGTAGTGGCTAAGAAGTTGGCATCACCAGCCCCGTGTTGTGCATTATCATATCTGATAGTTGCTGTCACAGTCTGCTGATCTGTTGTAGCATAGTTACTCTCACCATATTGTATGTTTGAGATGTAACAACCTTCGAGTGTCCAGAAGTCTAATACGCCAGGCGTATCTGAACCATCTAGAGTTTCGATTCCCATTTGAAATTTATATTGACTACCGCTTGTTGCCGCACTTTGCTGTGCATGATTGATTTGACGTTGTAACTGCTCATCTAATCTTTTGATAATAACACTTGAAACATCATCTCTAAATTGTAGAGTGATAGGATCCCATGTGTGTTTACCTGCAAGATAGATACGTGAGTTGTACACGTCTAATTGCATTTCGTCGTGTGTTAATGTTGGTCGTGTAACACTGATCACCTGTCTTGTTAATACTAAAAGTTCATCACCGTTGTTAGGGCCACCTAAGTCATTAAACAAGACTCTGAAACGATACACCATTTTAGGCATAAGTGTTTCAGAACTAGTCCCAGCGGGTACACCAAATTTTGTTAAGACTGCCATAGTTTATGTCTCCTACTGTATGTATATTATTTATGCCAATTGGCGAATTTTTTGTTCCCAAAAGGGCACTTTTATAAATACTATAATACCAAAAGGGCACCTATATGAAAAAACGAGCATTATGCACTGTTTGTAATATGAAACCGGTTGCTGTAAACTACCATAAAAATGGTAGGACTTTCTTTAGAACTAAATGCGATAGTTGTATAAGAAAACAAAAGAAACAGGAATTTGGACGTATTCCTGCACAAATCAAACCAGACACATAAAAAAACGCCCGACATAAAGCCGGGCGTTAGTTTGTTATTTAATTTTTTTATTATTAGTTACTTGCACTAATGGCGCCAGTGTTTAGAATTCTAATTGGAATATAAATGAACTCTGCGGCCTTTGTAGGCTCAATAGCAACATCTACATAGAACTCATTACGGTCTATTCTTGCAGGAGTATTGTTTGTTGTATCACAAACTACTGCAAAGTCATAAACACCTCTTTTGGTCATGATATCGCCTAAGAAACGCTCAAATGCACGTTTGGCATTTGCTCTAGTAAACTCATCATTTTGCTCAAAAATGAACGGACGAGCAATACTATCAAAACGTTCTCTTAAGTATGCTACTAGACGTGCAACGTTTACACGATCTAATGCCGATTCAGCCGCGTTTTGCGTTTTTTGACCAAATACAATTAATCCATCAGTTGGGAAATTCGCAACCGGATTAACTTTGTTTTGGTATAGACTGTCTCTTTGTCCATTGCTTAATGCAACTGAAACAATCTCGCCTTCGCTATTCAAGTATCCAACACCTGTTGCATTGTTAACAACACCTCTGGTTAATCCCGCAGGAGCAAACCAAGGAAATGCTACATTGTCATTAAATGCATATGTTCTTAATGCAATATGTGATGCTGGTACTAAAACTGTTTGTCCATCTGTGTTCGTTGTTACTGCACTTGGATAGTAAACAGCAATGCTTGAATTTTTTGTAACTAAACCATCTTCACCATTTTCCAACGGTGTAGCATTGGCCCATGTTACAATTTCGTTTGGTGTTTTTCTAAAAGGTGCATCTGCAACAATAAATGCTGTTTCCTTACGATCAACATTTAAAGTATTCAATTCATCAATTAGTTCTGGATATCCAGGAGCGGCTAACAATGTTACTGTTACACTCTCTTCACGCAATGTTGTATTTCCTGCAAGAGCGGCCTGCATTTTTTGTACAATAATTGCACGTTGAGATCTGTAACCAAAGTTACCTGAACCATCTGCTCTGTTTGGAGCACCTGTTGTCCAAATAGTATTTGTACCATCGTATAGTTTTACGTTGTTACCACTTGCCGCTGTATTAACAAGTAACATACCATCTGGATAAACTAATGGATCTGGACTACCAGTTATTGTAACACCTGTGTTTACTGTAACTGTACCTGATTGTGTTGCAGTCCAATTTGTAACAGGGTGTAAGTCACCAAACTCAACACCATTTGGTGTAGTTTGATCTGCTGTGTCTCTTTTTACCCATGCCGCACCACTATAGGAATATATTTCAAATAGATCAGAATTTGTATCTACCCAAATATCTCCTGATTGTAATGCTCCGCCACCGCTTCTAGTTGCTGGTTCATCTGCTGACATTAATACAACATTACCAGCACCTGTAACACTTTCCCATGCATTATTACCTTTTTTGTAAACGTCATAATAGTGAGTTGTGTCATACCAATATGTACCATCTGGTGTTGCACCTGTTGGTGCATTTGCACTTGCTTCATATGTAAGTGCTTGGAAACTAGATCCGTCATGTCTTTTAATTGCAAATTTGGCATCATCTTTTGAATTTGGTATTTCAATATAAATGTCGCCTAATGATGGACTTGACGGTGCCGCGTTTGCAAAATCAACTGTAGGTACAGTTTGTTGAAACTGTCCTAAAGCACTTGAGTAAACCTTAATTGAAGGATTGAATCCTTGATTTGGTGTACTAATTTTGAACCAATAATCACCACTGTTAGGTGATGCAGGAACGTTAAAGTGCTTGTCAACATATACTACTTCAGAACCGCCAGTTGCAGTTTGAAGAGCGGCTGTTTCTAAATTAACCCATGATCCAGAAACTTTTACTTTAAATTGATTTGCAGTAGTACTTGCATCTAAGGCAACATCTCCGTCTTGTCCGTCACTGCCTGTTGGTGCTGATGTATATACTGTTACTGTTTCTGGTTGAAAACCTGTACCATCATGTTTAAAGATTCCCATTACTGTACTTGATGTGTCAAACCAATAAGTACCATCAACTGGTTTACCTTTTGGTTCTGTTGCTGTCGCATCAAGTTCTGTTGTGTCTATATCTGCTCTAACAACATAGGCTCTATTAGCGGCTCCTAAATAACTGTAAGCGGCTAACAGTCCATATTCATTAAGTTCAGAACCGTGTACAGAATTTACACCGTCCTGTTCAAAATATGGATTACCAAATTGCTGTGCAAGTTCAAATTGACTAGTCATCAATTGAGGTTTACCTGCCATCGCTTTGGCTGTACCTGGGGCCGTTCCAGTGCCACTAACATGTGCTTTATCTTGTTGAGTTGCTACTACTAATAGGGGTACCGTACCTGGTCCAGCGGAACCGTAAAACGATTCATCTGTTACTGATACTGCTACACCCGGTGAAACTAATGTAGGCATAATTTTACTCCTTGCTTTTTCATGTTAGCATGTTTTTGATTGCTAACTGTATTTATGGCAAGAGACCAAAAAACCAGGTGTTTTGTCATTATATTAGTTGTTTATGAGGATACCAAATTGGATATAGTGGTATTTAAATCTTGGATAGTTTTATCATTAGTGATTATAGTATTGAATTCTTTATCTTCGTCAACCCAACGCCATTCGCTTGAATGTACTTCAGGGAATACTGCTTTCATACTGTGATGAGTATCTTTTGCTCGTTCCCAGTTTTGATTAACATTTTTAGCAGTTGCCCACCATAATGGTAATTCACCTCTGCGTACTTGCCAAACTTCCCCTCCAGTAAACTCCTGAATCATTTTCATTTCATTGGGAAATCTGACATCTGGAATAACAAAATTTTTATTAGGAAAGTTTAGTATTTTTTGTTTTACCATACTTACCCATATGCCATCATAAAAACCATTACGCATACAGTCAGTACCAAACTCCTGTAATACTAATCTTGGTGTGATTTTTCTGCCAGTTTCTTTTGTCCAAAAACTATCTTCTTGTTCACGCCATACTCTGCTTTCAGAAGTTTCCCCTTCTAGCATTTTTCTATTCCAACCAAATAGTTCAGATACAGCATCTTTTAATTTATCTGCAAATGATATTTTGTTAAAATCATACTGCTCAACTAATATATCCGCTACTGTACCTTTACCACTACCAATTAAACCACAAATACCAATTACTTTTTGCATTAAACCTCCGGAAACAAACACTCGTGAATAAATTTTTCTACATCATTTGGATCTAGTCCTAAACTAGCCATAACTTTAGGAGTATGTGGATTTTGTTTTTGATAATGACAATACCTATTTTGTTTTTCTTTTACAAGATTAGTATCATGCTTATCGTTAGTGTACTTTGGCAATTCTTCAAAATAAGTATCTAAATTATCTAAAGCCATTTGTACTACTTGATCCATTTCTTCTTCAGTATTTACATTGCCTACTGCTACCATTTTAGGTGAAAATATTGCTTTTGCCCAATCAGGTAAATCTCTTTCTTTACGCCATTCTAAATCACTTACAATATCTGCGAATAGGTTTACCATTGAATGATTCCAGTCTACTGTTGGACTAAAATCATGAAATGCTCCTGTAACTTTTTTCTTACCACAAATTATATCAAAGCCAAACACAGGGGCATCATTATTATAATTTGGAAATACACAGATATGAGTCATATATAAACCCTTGCTATCTCTAGCATCAACACTGTCTATATGTGCTCTGCGAAAATGTTCGCCTTTATATACTTTGTTTAACCAATCAAATTCTGGATCATCAAACTGTTCTACGCCTAAACTGGCGCACTTTTCGATGATTTTTTGTTCGCACTCTATTATCTTGTCGAAAATCATAATTTACTATTTCCTCAAACATTTTTGTTGCATATTCAAAACAAACATTGGCTTCTGGTGCCATATCATCATTTAATTTACTTCTTACTCTGCTAATTAAATGTTCTTTGTTTTTAAATTGATACATTCTTCCTTCACCTGGTACTCTTTTTGCTATCATAGATCCACCATACATATCTCCAAAATGTCTAACATATAAATGAGACATAAGTCCAGGTTGATCTAAGTTTTTTACATGGTTCACGTAATCTTTTGTAGTTTCAAGTATAGGAATTTTATATCCTAGTAGTCTTGATTTTACTACAATTTCCCAACAATCGTCAAGTATTTTTTGTGCTCTATATATTGGATCAAGATCTCTAGGTAAGATTATGTTTTCTTCTAGTGCTTTGTAGCAATGATATTGATTGTATAAGAATGTAGCATAAAGAAGTGGTTTAATTTCACCACTCATTAACAGTTTTGCAAACTGTTTTCTTTCTGCTTTTTTATGATTTTCCCAGGTTAGTTCTTTAAGTTTTGACATTATCCAATTACAAATGTCAATGCTTCACTGCCTTCACTGTATAACGTTAAATCTTGTTCTAATTTATCAATTTCTGCTTGAGCATCTGCTCTTAATTGATCACTATTTAACGTTGTTCCGCCTTGCGGTCCAGCAATCTGTGTAAACTTTCCTCTTGCTTCTGCTAATATCAACTTTGCTTGTGCTAAAGAATAGTCTTTTAACCATGGCATTGCATAAGGATCTTTAAGTAATACCTCATCTGGCCTATAGTTATAACAGTGGAGAATGACATCATCGTCTCCTTTTATACGTCTATGTATTATAAGTTTTTTGTTTGTTGTATTCCATGTAAAGGAATAATTTGCTCCAAACATCCTACCTAAGACTTCAACATGCTGAGCAAGTGCATCATAAACACTTAATCCACCAGCACGACCACTATGTAACAAATATGTGTTTAAATATGCGGCCTCAAAAGGCTCAATATCAACACCACTTGTTATGGAACTACCACTTCTACGATATAACTGTTTTACTTCAATTATATCATTTGGCAGGGTATATTCACTTACTTCTTTGATAAGTTTCATTACAACAAAACTTTCTTCAACTGCATTAGAACTGCGTTGTCTGTATTTTTGTAATGCTTTATCTATCGAAACGTTATAGTGTTCAGGGTCAAGTTCAACGTCGACCATACCGCCGCCTAGGCGAAGTTCTATTTCTTTTTGTAGTTCATCACGAAGTGCCATATTTTTCTCCTACAAGTATATTTATCTACTTGAAGGCCTTTAATATAATACAGTGTTCGTTAAATCTACCATTTAGTTTCGTTTCTGTGGTTTTTAACAAACCAAACTCTTTAACTGCCTTGGCTCTAGTGCCTGTAAACAGTTTTATTTGTTCCTGTGGTTTTCTTAGGGTTTTTTGAAGGCTTTGATCTTCAACAAAACCTCCTATTGTAGTACCTTTTACAGAAAATCCACCTCTACCTAAGTGTTGAGGATCGTTATTTGAAGACACATACATACCTAGTTTTCTATTTTTTACATTATAAACAAAAAGGTATTCTGCTCCTATTATTTCTGCTGGAGGCACACTTGCTAGTCCAAGTTTAACATCAGACTTACAATATTTTAATTTTTCAACTTGTTTTTCAACAGGCTTTGGCCTTGATTTTCTAGGCTTCCTAGTTAATTTTGCTTCGCCAATTACAATGTCACAAGCACCAACTATACGTTTATATGCTTCATGATGTGTTTTCTGTAATTTTTTATCCATATGACGATAGCCTTCAATCAACTGATCGTACCAATCATCATCTTTTTTCTTTGGTCCAAGAAGTTCTTCATATTCTGCCAAAGGATCAGCATACCACTTTTTTATAATCCTTGCATGATTTGGCTTAATTTGTTCACGCCTAAATAACTTCAAAGGATCAAATTCTTTTAAATTAAATTTATCTGGTTCTACACAGAGTAATTCTAATGCATCCTCAATTGGCTCTGACATTTTTACACTGGCTTCGTGCATTTTTTGTTGTATGCTCAAGCCAGTTACTTTTACTTTTTTATCTTCTTCTACTTTTTTATCTTTTAAAATCACAACACCTTTTTCAATAGCAAGATCTATTCTTTTTCTTAAGAAAGCGTCTGCAGGTTGCACAGTACCGGTTGTGCCTGGCAAACTATCCCAATACTTATTATGCTCTTCATGTATTAACGGCATTCCTTTTAAAATAAGTCTTGCACTAATACCAGCAGTACTGCTTATTTCATAATGTGGGACTGCCTTCGCCGCCTTGATCTGTTCTTTCGTGTAACTATTTAACTTCATCCAATCAAAAACATAGTTTACCAAATCGGTTGTTTTATAATTTTGATAATACCAATCTCTTGCCCACTGACTAAATCGATGAAATTTTTCACCAGACCATTCAGAAGCACCTTCCCAATTTGGTTCTTCTAATTTACCACCTTGTTTACGCTTAGGTGTGGCTCTGACTGCCTTTCTTTTGCGGGATTTACCCTTATTTACTGATAATGCCATGTTAACTCCTGTCACGAGTGTGAAATAATCTAATAACACACATAATAAAGCCATTTACTCTGAATGTCAACCGATAAATACACATAGCAGAGGAAAAACATATGCCACGTTTAAGTTTATGGCGAGAACATAAAAGCAACGACTATAAATTTTTAGACCGTTCTATCAGAGAACAGTTTAATGTTGGAGGTACAGGTGTATATGTACACAAATACCTCGGCCCTGACGATAGTGCTGGGTTTACTGGTGATCCTACTAAACCTAACTATCTAGCAGGCGAAAAAGGAAACACAGAACAATCAGGTTCTAGTGGTTCTAACGAAACACACATACAAGATCTGCTATTTTTAGAAAATAGAGATCGTAAATATGATAAAGATATTTATGAACTACGTGGTGTATACAACGTTGGTGACCAAGATTTTGACTTAACACAGTTTGGTTTATTCTTAGCAAATGACGTTGTCTTTATGACATTTCATATCAATGACATGGTAGAAAAACTAGGCAGACGTTTAATGCCCGGTGATGTAATAGAATTACCACATTTAAGAGATGATTTACTTCTTGACGAAGATGCAAATAGCATAAACAAATTTTATGTTGTGCAAGATGCCGCCAGAGGTGCTGAAGGATATTCTCAAACTTGGTGGCCACACATTTGGCGAATTAAAATGTCGCCAATGACAGATGCACAAGAATACAGAGATATTATTGGTTTAAGTTCCAAAGAAGGTTCATTAGCAAGTGATTTAAGTACGTTTCCGCAAGAACTTAACATTTCAGATGCTGTAGTACAAGCGGCCGAAGAAGCAGATCCAATTGGTGTACCATTAAAAGACCATCTGTTTGGAGATGCATTAAGAGATGAAGCAAATACTACTGGTGGTGTAGTTGGAGATGGTACTACTGCCACAAGTTACAATGAATATCTAGGTGAAAACGTACAAAGTGGTGTGCAATTTCCAACAGATACATTTGAAGGAATGTTTTTTGTTAGAACAGACTTTTCACCAAATAGACTTTTTGTAAGAAGAGGGAGCAAATGGGTGAGACTATATGATAATGTACCAGGTACACAAACTTGGACAAATAGAACCTATAACGCAGACACATTTGTTAATAATACACAAAAGAACGTTGTAAATAACAAAGAATTTGATGAAAGACAAGCATTGAGTAAAGTAATATTACCTAAAGCAGATAACGATTAATTAAGGAGTAATAATATTAATAGACAAAATACGCTATTGATGTTATAATTATATTAAAATGCAATACTTTTATGATGAACAATTAAGAAGATATATCCAACAGTTTATTAGACTGTTTGGTGGATTCAGTTGTAAAATGGGTCGTGACGATAACGGACTTGAAATATTTCAAAGAGTGCCAGTACGTTATGGTGACATGAACAGAATGGCCGCGGCAATCATAAGAGGTAACAGTGAAAATACAATTAATACTACACCTTTTATGAGTTGTTATATTACTGGAATGACAATAAAAGCAGATCTACGTTCAAATCCTACACATGTAGAAAAAGTAAGAGTGTATGAACGTGCTTTTAATCAATCTACTAACGAATACGAAAACGATATAGGTGATACATATACTATTGAACGACATATGCCTGTGCCTTACGATATAACAATGCAATTAGATGTTTGGACAAGCAACACTGAACAAAAACTACAACTACTAGAACAAATATTAGTCTTGTTTAATCCAAGTTTAAACATTCATACAAGCGATAACGAATTTGATTGGACTGCTTTAACATATGTTGAACTAACAAACGTTACATGGAGTATTAGACAAATACCACAGGGAGTTGATGATATTATCGATGTTGCTAGTTTAGAATTTAATTTTCCTGTAATGATTAATCCTCCAGCAAAAGTTAGACGACAAACACTTATACATACTATTATAAACAAATTACAAGAAGTAAACACAGACACTGGTGAACTAGAATTGTTTGAACAAGGCTTGCCAGTAAGTGCTCCAACACAATACACGTTAGTGGCACTAGAAGATTATCAAATACAGTATCTAAATGGCGAAGCAACTATTCTAAACAAAGCAGGAGGATCAACCGATCCTGCTGGAAATCCATTAAGTTGGGCCACAGTATTAAAACCTTTTGGAGAATTACGAGCAGGTATAAGCAATATTAGATTTAAAAGGACAAAAGATCCTTTAAATTTTGATAATGATGTAGTTGGTACTGTCCAGTTTCATCCTACACAAAATAACAAATTACTCGTTACTTTAGATTCAGCAACGTTACCAAATGACACTATATCGGCAGTAAATGCAATTATAGATCCTAGCAAAAGTGGACCAGGTGCAGGTTTGCCAGCGGCCGCAAATGGGCAAAGATATCTAGTATTAGATAAAGTTCCATCAGGCACTGGTGGTGCTTGGGGTACTATAAATGCAGATGTAAACGATATTATTGAATACAACGGAACAAATTGGGTAGTTAGTTTTGATGCAAGTGCAACATCTACAACACAATTTGTAACAAACGTTACAACAAGCAAACAATATGAATGGACCGGTAGCCAATGGATAGATAGTTATGAAGGTGTTTATTCAGTAGGTTTCTGGAGATTGTACTTATAATGAAACATGCCAGCGGAGCAATACTTTTAAGTATGAAAACTGGAAATATATGTTTACAGTTTAGAAGTGACAGTGTAAAACATAGTAGAACTTGGTCTTTCTGGGGCGGAAAAAGTGAACCAGGCGAAAAAGCAGTAGACACATTGTTAAGAGAAGTAGAAGAAGAAATTGGTTTTTTACCAATGATAGGTAAAATAATTCCTTTACATACATATACAAGTAAAGACGAAAATTTTGCGTACTATACATATGTAATTACTATTCCACATGAGATACATCCTAAAGTAAATCATGAAACAGCAGGATATTGTTGGACCAGTTTACAAAGTTTTCCAACACCTTTACATTTTGGTGCTAAAATAGTATTGTTAAACAAGAATGTTTGTAACAAAATCAAACAAATATACGAAACTCAAAAAGATACACTAATCCTTAATAATTTTGCAGAAAAAATAGCAGTAAACAAGTAATTAATCCTAGAACCGTTAAATAACTACGTTATGGGAGAGATTATTAGTTTTCCTAATCTCAAACCTAAAGTAAAAAATATATGTTTGAGACAGGAATATTTTGAAAAGAGAATAGCAAAAAGTTTTCTAGACATTGATCTGGAAACGACCTCAATCAGGTTTGTCCAACCTGGCATAACAAATCTTTATAAAAAACATTTAAATCCAGTAAAATGTTGGTATCTAGAACTAAGACATGTTCTTCATTTCTATAATCACAGTAAAAGACACCGATGGATTGTTGAAAAATTTTTAGATGATGAATTTAAGACTGATATCATAACTGCATGTGAAATTGACATGTACGAATTATACAAAAAATGTGAATATTGGTGTGAACAAGCCATTGAACAAAAACTACAACTAAACAGCAGTTTTCGTGTTGCTAAAAAAGTAATGGGAGAACTAGACTTATGGAAAAATAAATTCAATTCAGTTGAATACTGGACTGAAGAAGACAGTTTCAATATTAATGAATTTTAGTCTGTTGGACTACCGTGGTACCATGCATATGGATACTGTCCAGGATTAGATCCAGTTCTTCTATAGTATTCTGCGGAATACATATGGTATTGTCCTGTTTCATAACCACTGTTACCAGTACTAGAACTACCACAAATCAAACTTTTTCCTTTTTGATCTCTAGCGCCAGTGAAACCGTATTGGGTATATCCACTTCCATGAACATCAGCAAATTTACTTGCAGTTGGAATAGATGAACGTTTTGCTCTTGCGTATGTTTGAAATTCTTCTGTCTCATTATAGTAAGCACTATTCCAATCATATGCCCAACTGGAAGAATTATCACTAAAATGACCATGACCAAGTTGCCCGTAACCATTATATCCGCCTGGCCAAATATCGTTATTTTGATCTAAAACATGATATGACCAATATGGCGGCGCTGACGTTGTTGAGTATGCGCCATTTCCACTTGTTGTAACATGTTTACAACCTCTTGGGCCTGGTCTTACTGTTAAGGCAAAACCATAACTACTGTTAATACGGTAAGTATTATTCATGGCATCACCACCCATTGCATAATAATAGTTATGCCCGTTCATATATACCGAATCATCATTATAAAGTGTAAATACCAATCCTTTTTGTTGATCACCTAGAAGCCAAAAGTTTTCAACTTTACCTTGCCAAGCCTCACCCATCATTCTTCTAAATCTAGTTGCGTAGTGTGTGCTTGACATACTACCTGGACTATTCATCCAACCATAGTAAGAGTATCCTGCCCACCATAACCAACCATCATTTGTTAAAATGACACATGTTGATTGAGAGTTGTCATGTTGTACATGTTGAATTTTTCTTATGCCACCATGTTTTCTAAAATCCATACTTACTTTTTTTGGCACAGTCATATAGTAATCATCATTGTGACCACCAATACCTAATGCACCATTGTTCATATTACCAACACCCCATAAATTACCATCTTCATCTAAGAAATGACAATTACCACCTGAACCTCCACCAAATCCATAAACGTCTACAATTCTTTTATTATCAAATAATCCTTGAGGCATTTTTACAGGTCTATTAATATTACTGAAGTGTGAAAATGCGTTTATACCTGGACTTGTTTGGTTATTATTGTTACCTGGTGTACCTTGTCCTAGTCCTAGGCCGCCTGTTCCGTTGTAACCCCAACACCATACACCGCCTTGTTCATCTATTGCCCATGTTGATGAAGCACCAGCCGTTGAACCTTGGCATGATGACGCTACTTTTACTATTCTGCTGTCGTTAAAACTTCTTGGTATAGCGTTGTTGTACCAGTCGACAGTATCAGATGCCGCAACTCTTACCCAGTTGTACCAACTACTGGTATTAGAGTTACCACCTTCACCGTTGCCACCTGAGCCAGCAAAATAAAGTTCACCGTTATTCATTAAACAGTAACCAGAATTCCAGTTAGACACAATTTGTATTACTCTAGGTGCTTTTCCATCTGGTGTAGTTAAAGGCCCAGTTGCATTTGAGTTCCAACTTGCGTTGTCGGTACTGTTTAACCATCCAACGTGTTTAAAACCACCTAGTCTGAACTTATTTGATCCACTTCTTGGATAAAATCCATCTTTACCACCTGCACCATAATCACCTTCTCTACGAAGATTTCCTTCACCATCTATGCAAGTAATGGCCATGTAATTGGCTTCACAGTTAAGATTATTAGAACCTAGATTATATTTCCAACCTAACGGAGCACGATTGGCATAACTTACAACCTGATTCCATTTGCTTTGACCATGTCCTTCTAGTATTTTCACCCAATAGTCTGATTCATCAACCCATGTATTGTTGAATCTTGTTTTCTTTGTACACATGTACACATCACCAGCATTCATTACCATGTCACCTGGTTGATACTGTCTCCACATTTCCCAAGCATTTAAATCTCTTTTGTTACTTGGCATAAAAAATGCCCAATATTTGTCATTGTCAGGAAATATACTAACACGAACTAATGGAGTAAATCCTTTTTGATAGTTATATGTACTAACGGCTGTTTGTTCTTGTAATGTAAAATCATCAGGTGTGTCTTTTATACAGCGGTAAGTGTGATCGTTCCACTGTACTATATCACCTTTATAGTATTTTGTTTGGACGGTCCATTGACCTTTCCATGTCATTTTAATTTTAGATACGTCAAACGTTGCCATTTTTTAATCCTTTAAAATCCGTATTTTGCTTCAATGTCTGCTTTGTCAGAAGTTGACTTTGTAATTGCCGCTTTGATGTCTGTGTCATCAGCAATAATACCAGCCATTAATTCAATAGTACTATATTGCGAAAGTAAATTGCCATCAACAGCATCTTTTTCAAGTTTCATATCAGCAACCATTGGTTTAATTGCATCAATAATTGCCTTGTCGTCACTATCACTTGCATCAAGTTCGTTGACTTTGTAATCACCTTGTCCTGTTGTGATTGTCACAACACTGTCATCATACACAAAGTAATCACTTCCGTCATAACCTGCAAGAAATTTGACTGCTGTAGATGGATCTGCTCCTTCGGCTAATGCTGGCTGAATGTAATCATCCATGAGCGGAATTTGAGCAACTCCAAAAATTTTATTTGCCATTTTGTTTTTCTCCGTTGTTAAATATATTTATCTATCTAGACATACCACCTTGCACCATGGTACCACCAGGACTACCTGATATTCCCCATTGATGATGTCCGGCTAAGAATCCTGTGCCATTTGTTGAATAACCGCTAAATCCCCAATGGTGCAATGTGCCACTTTCTGTAATACACATTGCTTGTGGTCCAAAATAGTTTGTACTTTGGTA
>MDTA01087289.1_pt1 | contig 54335 bp, 45 predicted proteins | sample 811151 | NCBI WGS metagenome assembly MDTA01 (sample SAMN05326648, study PRJNA326480) | marine metagenome | isolation source: seawater | place: Indian Ocean: South | collected 2010
GAAGAAGATGCTTTACCTGAAGAATGGAATAAATTCATAGAAATAAATGCTGAATGGTATCAAGAATAAATATTTTCATAAAAAATAAAATATAAAGACACACAAACGGCTGTCATTTGGCAGCCGTTTGTGTGTCTTTAAACGTCAAACATATGAATAAAACTGAAATAATTGAAATTTTAAAAACAGTTAAATATCCTGGATTTTCTAGAGACATAGTTTCTTTCGGATTAATAAAAGAAGTTGAAACTAATTCAGATATAATTAATTTAAAACTACAACTCACAACAGCAAATCCTGAACATAAAAATCAATTATCCAAAGATATAAAAAATGTCTTAAGTACAAATAAACCCTCTTTTCGAGTAAATATTGATTTTTTAGAAAACGCTGTGCCTCAAAAACAAACTGAAAATTTAAATGAAAAAAAACCTCACAATCTGAAAAAAGTTAAAAATATAATTGCTGTTGCCAGTGGAAAAGGCGGTGTGGGGAAATCAACAATTTCTGTTAACTTAGCAGCAGAATTATCAAAAAGTTATAATGTTGGTATTCTAGACCTAGATATTTATGGACCTAGTCTTCCAACAATAGTTGGAATAAATGAGACACCAAAAATAACCGCTGAAAAAAAACTTATCCCAATTGAAAAATTTAACATGAAGTTAATGTCATTTGGTTTTGTAAGTGGAAATGATGCTCCAACAATATGGCGTGGCCCATTGGTTTCTAGAATGACTCAGCAATTTTTTGATGATGTTCTATGGGGAGAACTAGACTTTTTAATATTAGATCTACCTCCAGGCACAGGTGATATACAATTAACACTTGTTCAAAAAATCGCTCTTACAGGAGCTGTAATTGTTACAACACCGCAGAACCTGGCTATTATTGATGTCCAGAAAGGCGCTGACATGTTTAAAAAAGTTAATACCCCTGTTCTAGGAATAATTGAAAACATGTCATATTTTCATTCTAAGGCTATTGTAAAGGATCAAAATAATAATCTAGTAAACGGTACCATTCAAACTGACAATAGGTACTATAATGTCACAGACGGAAAAGTTGACATGGAATTTGAAATTTTTAAAGGCTTTGGGGGCAAATCTGAAAGTCAGCGACTAAATGTTCCCCTACTTGGGAATATACCACTTACTTCAAATATAGTAGAGTCTGCGGATATTGGAGAACCATACGTTTTGAAATATGAAAAGTCTAGTGTCACGAAAATCTTTAATAATATAACTAGAAACATTATAAAACATAATCATATTGTATAAATGGTATCCAAACTAACAATAAGTTTATTTTTAAATACAGCCTGGGCTTACCCCTTGTTTCTGTGGAATCTTCCGATAAATGAGATAAAATCAGGATTTTACAGATTTTCACTCAGTATTTCAACAATATTATGGGGACTAGCATGTATTATTTTATTGTTCAATTTGGAATTTAAAAAAAATATATCTGATTTTTTACCTGCATTTTTATCTTTTTTTATAATAGGAAGTTATACATTCTATATATGGAAGAAAAATTATATTTCACTGTATTCGATTTCAGCTATATGTATAATATTAGCAGGTGTAACGCATCACATAAATCAATCAATAATTTTTAATATAGAATTTTTAAACCCTGCCTATCTGATTGGAGTTTTAATATTATCTAACGTATTATTTGCAATGATATTAGGACATTGGTATTTAAACGTACCAAATTTAAAAATAACGCGATTAAAAAGAATTGTCTCTTATTTAGGGATTTTATTAGTTTCTAGATTATTTTGGAATATATTTTCAATATATTCTAAAGATAATATTCTAAAAGAGGGCATGGTAATAAATGGTTTTAACTTTTTAATGTCCTTAGACGGTATATTTCTTTGGATCGCATTCTTATTTGGTATCATTGCTCCTTTAATCTTGAATTTCATGACCTCTAGAACACTTGAAATGCATTCTACTCAATCAGCAACGGGTCTTTTATACATTAATTTGGTATTAATTCTTATGTCAGAAATGATTTTTAAATATTATTTAATTCAATATAAATGGATTCTTTAGACGTTTCTTTTGGATATGAGTGCGATTTATGCAACACTTTTCGAATTTATTCGATCGAAAGTAGTAGTGATATTTCTTGTTCAAAATGCAATAAATTACTAGCTTCAATTTCAAAGGATTATGATTTGACAAAAGCATGTCCTTTTTGCGAATGCACTTCCTATTATAAAAGAAAAGACTTTAATCAAATACTAGGTACAGGTATTATAATTATCGGCGCAATATTATCAATTATATATAATTATTTTATTTTAATGGGTTTTGTTATTTTAGACATTTTATTATTTTATATTGTACCTAATGTTGCAGTCTGTTATAAATGCTCTGTTGAATTGAGAGGATTTAAAGAAATAGATAATTTAGATCACTTTGATCATCATACAGCTGAACTCTATCAATTTTCTAATAATAATGATCTTACTACCTAAGCACATTGCAATAATTATGGATGGAAATGGAAGATGGGCTAAATCCTTAGGTCTTCCTAGATTTGCTGGCCACAAAAAAGGTGTCGATTCAGTCAGAAAAATTACACAGATATGTGGTGAAATAGGAATTGACTACTTAACTTTATTTACTTTTTCCTCAGAAAATTGGTATAGACCTCAGGCTGAAGTCAATGCCTTAATGACTTTACTATCAAATACTTTGAAAAAAGAAATTGAAAATTTAAATTCAAACAATGTGAAATTTAAAACTATTGGTGAACTATCAAAATTTCCCTCAAGGGTGCAGAATGAAATCAAAAGAGCAGAAGAACTTACAATCCAAAACAATGGTTTAAACTTAATATTAGCTCTGAATTATGGTGGAAGACAGGATATAGTTAATTCTTTTAAAGAAATTGCATTTGATCTCGTTTTAAAGAAAATAAAAATAGATGATATTTGTGAATCATTAATTACTCAAAAATTGTGCACTCATAAAATTCCTGAACCAGATCTGCTAATTAGGACAGGTGGTGATTTTAGAATAAGTAATTTCATGTTATGGCAACTAGCTTATACCGAGATCTATATCACAAAGAAATTTTGGCCTGAATTCAATGAAAATGATTTAAAAAAAGCAATAGAAGATTACAAGACTAGAGAACGAAGATATGGACAAATTAGTGAACAGGTTGTAAATGAAAAATAGCTATTTTATCATATTAATTTTGATTTTACAATCAATACTTGTGTCTCAAGCCAAAATAAATATTGAACAAATTGAAGTTAAAGGTAATATAAGACTGTCAGAAAATGATATTTTAAGAATTTCTCGTTTGAAAGTAGGTAGTTCAATAGACATGGAAGATATACAAAATGCGGTCAAAAACCTATCGAAATTAAATCAATTTAATGATATACAAATCTTTCTTAAAGATCAAAATTCCCTGTCAGATGGTGTAAATTTAAAAATAATAGTTGATGAGCATCCTCTTCTCCGCAATTTAGAAATAAGAGGAAATAAAAAATTAAAAGATAGTAAAATTATTGAATTAATGGAGTTAAGTGAAGGTACATTACTATCTAAAATTAAAATTTTTTCTGCAAAAAAAAATATAATTGATGAATATGAAAAAAAACATTTTCACAATGTGAAAATTGATACTTTAATTAGACTAACAGAAAATAAAGATTTTGCAGATTTAACAATAATAATAAATGAAAATAAAAAAACTAAAATTAAAGAAATAAACATTCGAGGTAATGAAAATTTTAGTGATTGGACATTAAAATTTAGAACATTAAAAGGTATAAATGAATATAAGTGGTATCTCCCGTTTAGAGGCGAATATAATAAAGATAAATGGGAAGAAGACAAGCAGATGCTTGTAAAATTCTATAAAAACAAAGGCTACAGGGATTTTTATATCATAGATGAACATATTGATTTACTACCAGATGAAAACGGACTTTCCGTAAATATTTCCGTATATGAAGGACCAAAATACTATTACAATGATATTGTGTTCAATGGTAATATAATTCATAATGACAAAACTTTATCAAAAGTACTCAATATAAAAAAAGGGGAAATATTTAACGAAGATAAATTTCAAATAAGTGTATACCAAGGTTTGTATCCACTTTACCGTGATGATGGATATTTCTATGTTCAAGTTGAACCTTTAATTGAACCAACTGAAGAAAACCTATTGAATGTTAATTTTAATATTATCGAAAATGATAAAGTGAAAATTCGTAAAATACACATCGCGGGGAACAATCACACAAATGAAAATGTAATACGAAGATACTTAAAAATTTTTCCAGGTGAGACCTTTAGTCAATCTAAGTTTGAAACAAGTGCTAGAGATATCTTTATTCTAAATTATTTTGAAAATGTTATACCAAATTATTTACCATATGATGATGATGAAATTGATCTTATTTATGAGGTTGTTGAAAAACGTTCAGGAATTGCACAATTATCGATGGGTTATAATGCCCAAATGGGTCTAACAGGAGGTGGATCGTTTCAATTTCCAAACTACAGAGGTACAGGAAGGACATTGGCATTTAGCTATCAACGTGGAATAAATAACCAAAATCAAGGTAGTGTACAACAACTACCTTCTTCATACAATTCATCAAATGTAGCCAATTATCAGAGTTTTTCCTTTAGTTTTACTGACCCAAGGATCTTAGACACACCCAACTTAGTGGGAATATCTGCACAATATTCAGAAAGAGGGAGTTCTGCAAGCTATCTACAATTTGATATAAAACAAATACGTGGTTCCACACGGCTAGGTAGAGAATTTAAATGGCCTGATAGATTTTTTGGAGGCTCCTGGAGCTTTTCATTAGGAAATAGTAGGTATTTTGCAGATTATGAAAGTGATTTAACAGATTATTTTGGTCCGACAATAGAAAATAGTATTGAAATCGCGAATGATGGTTCTCCTTATTTCTCAACATCTGGTATATCATTAACGCAAATTATTTATCGAGACAGTCGAAATCACCCAGAATTTCCCTCAAGAGGATCAAAATTTAATTGGACTTCAATTCTTTCAGGATCTTTTTTAGGTGGTGATGAAGACTATCACAAACATAGATTCGATTTTGATTTCTTTTCACCGATAATAAATAAATTAGTTTTACATTCTAACTTTATAATGGGAGCAATCAAGAGGATCCCTGTTTCAGAAAATGAGCGAAGTATAATTAACCCAAATGCAAAATTTATTATGGGTGGTAGTGGGATGCCTTACGGCGAAATGCTTAGAGGATATGCAGATAATACAGTAGGCCCTTATGGTACATATAGACCAAAAGGTGGAAATATTATGTTAAAATATTCTTTAGAATTCCGACTTTTATTATCTGAAAGTCCAACTGTTTACATGCTTGCGTTTGGTGAAGCTGGTAACGTTTGGTCTAACTTTAAAACAGTGGATATAAATTATTTAAAAAGATCAGTTGGTGTTGGAATTAGGACTTATATGCCAATGCTAGGAATGCTTGGATTTGATGCAGGTTATGGTTTTGATGATACAATAATTGATGCCGATTCTTCCCCGCAAGGCTGGAATTATCACTTTTTATTTGGAATGCCACTATAGAAAAACAAGTTATTACACAAAGGAGAAAAATGAAATATAAAATTATTATGTTACTATCATTAATGTTTGCGGTAAGTTTCGCAAATACAAAGATAGGCTACGTTAATTCAAATCGTATTATGGCAGAATATGAACCAGTTAGAGATATTCAAATAGAACTTGAAAAAGAACAAAGAAAACTAGAAATTGAATTTAATAGAATACTTGAAAATATTGATAGTTTGAGTAAAGATTATGAACGTCAAAGACTCTTAATGAGCGACGAAAGAAGACAGAATCGCGAACAAGAAATAATGAATTTAGAACGTACAGCACAAGAGTTTCAGATGAAAAAGTTTGGTCCAGAGGGTGACATTACAAGAATGCAAAATCAAAAATTACAACCTGTACTAGAAAAAGTACAAAGCGCAATAGATGTTATAGCAAAAGAACGAGGATATGATTATGTACTTGATGCAATAACAGGTTCAATTTTATATGCACTTCCACAATATGATTTAACTGAAGATGTAATAAAAGAACTTAAAAAAAATTCGTCATCAAATAATTAATTTTGATTTTAGTCTCTGAAATAGCGAACCTAATAGAAGGTGAAATTGATGGAAATCCTCACTTAAAAATTTATGGCGTTTGCAATATTAAAAATGGTGAAGAAGGAAAGATTTCATTCCTCGGCAATTCAAAATATAATGATTTCTTAAGTACAACAAATTCTTCAGCAATTATTGTCAAAACAAATCACAAATTTAAAAATACCGAAAAAACATTGATTAGAGTTGAAAATCCAACTCTAGGCTTTGCCAAAGTATTAGAAATATTTGACAAAAATAAGAGTTTCAAAAATGAAATTAATCCGACAGCAATATTTGATAAAACTGTAATACTTGGTAAAAATATTTCATTAGGTGCAAATGTAGTAATAGGTAAGAATTGTATTATAGGGAAGAATTCTTCCATAAAAGCAAATGTAACTATATATAATGATACTGTAATCGGCGAATCTGTTACCATTGATTCAGGGACTGTAATCGGTGCAGATGGTTTTGGTTGGATTCCTGATAAAAATGGACTCTATAAGATACCTCAAATTGGTAATGTAATTATTGAAGACAACGTTTGGATTGGAGCAAATTGTACGGTTGATAGAGGTACTTTCAATCCTACAATTATTCGTAAATCATGCAAGCTTGATAACCAAGTTCATATTGCGCATAATGTTGAAATTGGCCAGAACAGCCTGATTTCAGGGCAAACAGGTATAGCTGGCAGTACAATCATTGGTAAAAATGTAACAATTGCTGGTCAATGTGGAATCGCTGATAATTTACATATTGGCGATAATTGTGTAATAGGAGCAAAGTCTGCAGTATTAAAATCAATACCAAAAAATACATTTGTTTCAGGGAATCCCGCAAGAAACCATAAAAATAGATTAAAACAAGAGCTTATTATTCAACAGCTACCTTCAATTTTAAGAAGAATTAGAAACTTAGAAAATAATAAATAGAAAAGGTGAAAATTGCCACAAAGTTACAGGCACTCAAAATATCAAAGTACAATAAAAAGTACCGTTGAAATCGAAGGAATTGGTTTACATACCAGCGTAAAATGTACAGCAATATTCAAACCAGCTCCTCCAAATTCTGGTATTCGATTTAAAAGATTAGACTTAAAAAATTGTCCAGAGATATTAGCGGATATTGATCATGTCGTTGATATTTCTCGTGGAACAACTATTGGTAAGAATGGGAATAAGATTCATACCGTTGAACATGTATTAGCTGCAGTGGTTGGTCTACAAATTGATAATATTTTAATTGAACTTACTGAAAAAGAACCTCCTGTAATGGATGGAAGTTGTAAACCATTTGTAGATTTACTTTTGAATGCAGGTATTGATAATCAAAATGCCCAAAGAGACGAACTTATAATTGACAGAACAATAACATATAGTGATCCTGAACGTGGAGTTGATATACATGTATTACCCTCGGATTGTTTTAGAATAACTTTTATGACTGACTATAAATTCCCATCTCTTGGAACACAGTATACTGCTATATATTCGATGGAACATGATTTCATTGATCGTATATCTCCAGCAAGAACTTTTTGTTTTTTCTCGGAAATTAAACATTTGAAAGAGCAAGGTCTAATAAAAGGAGGTTCAGTTGATAACGCCCTTGTTTTCTTAGATAGAGAAGTAAAAGAAGATGAAATTGAAGAACTGAGAAAAATGTTTGGAATAACCTCAGATGTATTTTGTGGTGAAAATGGAATTTTAAATGGTGTCGAATTAAGATTCGATAACGAACCTGTACGACATAAAGTATTGGATTTAGTAGGCGATTTAGCACTACTAGGTATGCCGATCCGTGGACACGTGATTGCGGCAAGATCTGGACATGCTGCTAATGTTGAATTGGTAAAAAGTATAAAAAAAACATATAAGAAAAAAATGGAAATTAAGCGGAGAAGTCAGATGTCTAGTAAGGCAAAGTTTGATATTCACGCAATTCTAAATATTATGCCTCATCGTTATCCATTTTTACTAATTGATAGAGTTTTAGACGTTGATCCAGGTAAAGTTGTCCATGCCATAAAGAACGTAACTATAAATGAGCCTTTTTTTCAAGGCCACTTTCCTGGCCAACCAATTATGCCTGGTGTATTAATACTTGAAGCAATGGCACAAGCCGGTGGATTTTTGATTTAAAACTCTATACCAAATCCAGATACAAAACTAATGTATTTCTCAGCAATTAATGAATCTCGATTTAAAAAAACTGTTATACCCGGAGATCAAGTTATTTTTCAAGTTAAATTACTCAAATTCAGAATGGGTACATGTAAAATTTCTGGTAAAGCATCGGTAGATGGTGAAGTTGTAGCATACGCTGAAATGATGGCTTCTGTAGTAGAAAAGAGAGGATAATATCTCAACAATAATTCATCAAACAGCAATTATTAGTCCTAATGTAAAAATTGGAAACGATGTAAAAATTGGACCATTTGTAATTATTGAGGATTATGTTAGCATTGGAAATGGAACTGTAATATCCGCAAACGCAGTAATAAAAAAATATACAAAAATCGGTAATTACTGTAAGATTTTTCAATCAGCTGTAATTGGTGAAATCCCTCAAGATTTAAAATTTAAAGGTGAAAAGACTGAACTGTTGATTGGAGATAATACAACTATAAGAGAATTTTGCACTTTAAATAGAGGAACCTCAGAATCTAATCAAACTAAGATCGGTAATAATGTTCTGTTGATGGCATATGTTCATGTGGCACATGATTGTACTATTGGAAATAATGTAATTTTGGCAAATGGTGTACAGCTTGGTGGACATGTACAAGTTGGTGATTACGTGGTGATTGGCGGTACAACACCTGTCCATCAATACTGTAAAATAGGAGAACATGCCATGGTAGGTGGTGGTTTTAGAGTAGTAAAAGATGTTCCTCCATACATATTGGTCGGAGGAGAACCTCTGAAATATAACGGATTAAATTCTCTTGGATTGCGAAGAAGAGGCTTTAAACCTGAAATTAGAAAAATTTTGAAAGAAACTTATAAATACATATATAAATCAAATATGAATACAAATGATGCAATAAATAAAATTTTGTTAAAAAATTATTGTAATAAATTAGAAGTTCAAAAAATTATATCATTTATAAAAAATAGTACCAGAGGACTTGTTTAAATATATATTCTATTTATTACCTCTTTTTATATGGTCTGAAACTACGTTTAAAGAGAGAATTATTAACCATACAACATCAATGTTCATCCCATTTTCAAATAATTTACCTGATGTAGGAGTTTCACTTAAAACAAATAGGTCCTTTATATCATATACATTTTTTTCTCAAGTTTGGATCTCATCTAATTTAGCAGTATATGGGAAAATAGCTCCTTACGTAAGAGAAAAAGATATATACCAATATAAATCTACTGGAGTGCATTATCGTTTTTTAAATGATCTCAGTAATATATCTCAATTTAATATAAAATCAGGTATTCATAGCATTACAGATAAATCAAATTTAAAAGATGAAAATTGGTTTAACTTTAGTATTTATTTCAATAAAATTTTTAAAAAAAATGAAATCTCATTCAATTGGAATAATTATTTTACAAAAAATCAAACTATAAAAAGCATCGGAATAATTAAAAATATAAATTTTTTTCAAAAATTTATCATTAATTTTGGTATTACACATTATATAAGTTTTTCAAAATCATCAATTAATTTAACTTTTGGATATTCTTTATGAAAAATATAGGTATATTAGGATCTACTGGATCAATTGGAACACAAACTTTACAAGTTATAAATTCGTTCAAACAAGATTTTAAAATTATTTATCTAACTGCAAATAATAATGTAGAATTATTAATTAAACAATCATTACAATATAAACCGAAATATGTATGTATCGTAAATGAAAGTAAGGTGAAACAGTTAACAGAAAAGTTATCTAATTTAAATTGTAAAATTATATCTGGTAGAGAAGGATTGTTGGAAATAGCTTCTTGCAATGAAATTGACATATGCGTGAATGCACTTGTTGGTTCTTCTGGGATGGAACCAACAGTAAACTCATTGAAAGCGGGAATAGATGTAGCATTATCGAATAAAGAAAGCATGGTCATGGCAGGAGAATATATCAATAAATTAAAAAACAAAAATAATTGTTCTATATACCCTGTAGATTCAGAACATAGTGCAATCTGGCAATGCTTGAGAGGTGAAGATTTTCAAGAAATAAGAAAACTTATATTAACAGGTAGTGGAGGTCCATTTTTAAAAAGAGATCAAAAGTCATTTGAAGATATCACTATATCAGAGGCCTTAAATCACCCTAACTGGACAATGGGTAAAAAAATTACAATAGATAGTGCGACAATGATGAATAAGGGTCTAGAAGTCATAGAAGCTAAATGGTTATTTGATATTTCTCCAGAAAAAATTGACATCATAGTACATCCACAATCTATTATACACTCAATGGTTGAATTCATTGATGGCTCAATAAAAGCTCAATTAGGTACACCAAACATGAAAATACCCATTCAATACGCATTAACTTATCCAAAACATTTCAAATCAGATTGGGAAGAACTAAATCTTGCAAAAATTGGTAGCTTAACATTCGAAAAACCAAATACAAAAAAATTTAAATGTATTGAACTTGCCTATTATGCCATGAGTGCCGAAAATTCATTCTCGGTAGTATTAAATGTAGCAAACGATAATACTGTTAACGCATTTTTAAATCAAAAAATTAAATTTAATGATATTGCAAAATTAAATGAATTAGCAATGGAAAAGCATCCAGTTACAGCAGTTAATGATTTGGAAACCATCGAAGAATTAACTATCTGGACAGAAAATTTTATCAAGGAGCAAGTATGATTTTTATATTATCTTTTATTGTTTTATTAAGTATTTTAGTATTTGTACATGAATTGGGACATTACATGGCGGCAAGATCAGTTGGAATGCGAGTTGAAAAATTTTATATTGGTTATAATTTATTTGGCTTAGGCATAAAAAAAATCTATAAAGGCACTGAGTATGGAATTGGATTATTTCCTCTTGGCGGATATGTGAAAGTTGCAGGGGTTTTAGATGAAAGTTTAGATCCAAGTACGACAGGTGCTCCAGATGAATTTAATAGTAAATCACCGTTTCAAAAAATATGGTTTCTTTCTGCTGGTGTAATAATGAATGTTTTATTGGCCTTCTTGATTTTTAGTTTTATAACACTTAATTTAGGAATAGGAAAAGTTGAAGAAGGATCAAAAATTGGTAACATCGTCTCAGATTTCCCTGCAGATAAAATTGGATTAAAACCTGGAGATGAAATTATTGAAATAGATAGTCAATCGATATCTACGTGGGATGATTTAACCAAAATTATTCATAATAAACCCGATCAAATGATCAGTATTAAATGGGAAAGAAACAAAGAAATTTTTACAGCTTCATTAAAAACTAAGTCCAGCGAACAGTTAATTAATGATGAGATCAAAGAAATCGGTATGATTGGTATTGGGCCTATTGTAATACAAGAAAAAACATCTGTCTCTGAGTCTTTTATGGACGGATACATGAAAACATTATACTGGTTTAAAATGACAATAAAATCATTATTTATGATTATTTCTGGTTCAGCTTCAATTGATGATATAGGTGGTCCAATAATGATTGCAAAAATGGCAGGTGAGTCAGCAAAAGCCGGCATATGGAATTGGTTAAACCTGATGGCGATTATAAGTATTAATCTCGCATTTCTAAATATTTTACCAATACCTGGATTAGATGGTGGGCATATATTTTTCACTTCTATTGAAGGCATTATAAGAAGAGAATTACCTTTAAAATTGAAGTTAGGTATTCAGCAATTTGGAATGTTAATTTTATTTTCCATAATGATTTTAGTGATTTATAATGATGTTACTAGATTGTTTAATTAACAGATATACTTTCTAACTCTAACACCATTTTTCCAAAATTTGTAGACTGTTCTATTTTTACAGGAAGGAAATTTTTATTTTTCGCGAACCAAACTTTCATGTTTCCATTATTTTTTAATAATTCTTTCTCATCTTTTGACTCTGGAATAATTAAAAAACAATCAAATTTTCCATAGGGAACTTCTATTACCTCATTTTTTTTATTTTTTAATTTAATTTTTTTTTGTTTACCCATATCATAAATTGTTAGATTAATATCCAAGTCTTCATTGAATAATTTATTTCTTATTACATAAATAAGTGAGAGTGGATCATAAAGTAAATCTGACTTTTGAATTATTTTATCATCATAACGAATCTGATTCTTTATATTATCAATTTCAGCGACATGTCTTTTCTTATATTTCCCTTGAGAAATATATTTTTCAACTTTAGCTAACGAATAGTCTAAAGGATTTAATAAAAGCTTAATATTATCTCTTACTCTGTAAAATTTATCAAGGAAAGTATTTGTTTTTATTTCAGCTTCCAAATAATATAATGTGTCTTTTTTATCTACTTTTATATCAAAGCTCAATAATGCATCACCTGCATTAAATAATCTAAAATCTGCTTTATATTTTAATTTTTCACCAATGAAATTTTCATTTGGAAATAAATTAAAAGATAAAAAAATAATTAGTAATTTAATTTTCAATTAAAATATCTCCAATCATTCTCTCAATATCACATTTTCGTTTGGAGACATATTTTTTTAATTCTTTTTTAATATGTTTATATTTTTTATCTGAGTCTAAAAAATATAAATATTCATAAAAATCTGCTTTTTTTATTATGATACTGGCTAATTTTTTTCTATATAAATCAATTGCTTCATCAAGAATAAACATATTTGGACCGAATGAGACAAGACAACCATAAACTGCAGGTTCTAAAACATTATGCACACCTAAACCAAAGCCACCTCCAATGTAAGATATACGTCCATATTGATAAAGATCTGCTAAAATACCTACAGTGTCAATAATGATTGTATTTGGATAATTTTTCTCTAAATTATCTTTTATATCAGAATATAAAACATAGTCTATTTTTAAATTATTAAGAGAATTTTTTAATTTCAAAATAGTCTGCTTATCAATTTCATGCGGAGTAATTATAAGTCCTATATTATCTTTTGATAAGTCTTTACTACCCCGTGGAAACTTCTTTTGTAATCCTGCAAAAATAACTGGGAAATCTGAATCAATAATACTTCCAAAAATAATATTTTTCGTTTTACAAAATGAATCAGGTAATAAATTATTTTTCGCTATTTTTTTTCTTTCTTGTACTCTATTAAACCGAGTATCTCCTATTACCTCAACTACTTCATTATTAACTAATTTTGAAGCTATAGTTTTCATTCTATCTGATCCTGTGTAAATTTTATCAAAATATGAGAAAATTTTTCTGTTAAAACTTTTGAAAAACCATTGAAATCTTCGTGATTTTTCGTAAATATTAAAATTTATTATGATTACTTTAACATTCATTTTTTTTGCCAATCTAATATGATTTGGCCAAATATCATGTCGATTTAATATATAAAATGATGGTTTGAAATCATTTAGAAACTTTTTTGCATTCCAATAAAAATCTATAGGATGATATATAACGGTATCTGCCAATTTTGTATTTTTCTGAATCGAATATATTGTTGGAGACATGAATGATAATAAAATGAAATATTTTTTTCTATCTACATTATTCAAAACAGGTATTATTTGTTCAAATTCACCCCCAGAAGCAGCATGAATCCAGATAATTATCTTATTAGTATTGTTTTTTATGCGAAGTGCAATGTCATATTGTTTCTTCTCAACTTTTAATCTTTTATATAATTTTTTATTAAACAAAGAAATAAACGGAATCAGTATCCAAACAAAGAATGTAATTACTTGGTATAAATTGTATTGCATTTAATTTAGCGGAGCACCAGCTTTTATCCATTGATAAATATAATCTCTTTTTTCTTTAGATAATTTATTTCCGTTTAAAGGCATAAAGTACCGATCATCTGACACTGATTGTTCCAATTGTTTATATAAAATTGATAACTCTGGGAAATTAGGTTCTATATAACTTTCATCTGTCCAAGTCGCTGTTTTGTTAACTATATTATTATAACTCACGCCATATGATAAATTTGGAGTGTTACCCCCAACAATATGGCAATTTCCGTAAGTCATACAGCTTACTTCAAATATTCCTTGTACACATTCATATGTTATATCATCATTTCCATAATCACAAGTTTCAATATCTAATGTTGAACAAGAAATATTTATTATACACATTAAAGCAAAAATTTTTATCTTAAGAAACATTTAATACCCTCTATATATGTCAAACAAAATTAAGTGGATAACTTAACTATATAAAAAATAGAAATTACACAACCATAATTAGTAACTAAAGAGCATAAGTTAAACCAAAAATTAAAACTTGAGATTTTCCATCTTTTTTCAGTGGGTTTTTACCACGAATAGCTCTTGACTCAGTAAAAATGTATAATTTTCCTAGTTCATCATAAAATGGTAATTTTATTTTAAATCCAGCCGAAAATGCCAAAGCGACGCTGTTTGCATTTATATTTTCAGTATCTATACTATTATTAAATGAAATACCAAAATCAGCAGTTAAAAAATAATTGTCATTTTGTATTATAGTTTGTGAAGTCTGGGAAACGTATAAAGAAGTAACCTCTGTATCATCATTATATGAGTAGGTTCCGTAAAAAGCACTTAACCCAAAATCAATCTTTCTATTGTAAAAGATTTTTGAATTAATATTGTGTAATTTAATTCCATATCCATATTTATTGATTTCTTTCAAATCTTTACTCATAGAATTAATAAATGCAAATTGATAACTTATATTTATTTTGTCAGTTTTCTTGATATCTATTTTTTCTATTTTTGGTTTTTTATTTTTTAAAATATTACTTTGGAGACCAATTATTTCATCTAATTTTTTTTGTAATTCAATTTGTTTGGCCTCTAATGATTTCAATCGATCAATAGTTGTGTCTTTATCAGAAAAAAAGTGTTCCAGTTTTGGTGACAATTGCTTTCTATGTAAAGTATCATTTCTCGTTTCGGAATTTATTTTCACTTGATTATTAACAAATCTTTTGTTGTTTAGCTCTATTTTATCTTTGTTAATGATATTTTTATCTTTAAAATCATTGTTAAAATTGTTCTTTTCAATATTAATTCGATTTTTAGATATAACAGTGTCTTTTTTATTATCATGTAATTGAAAAGTATTTGGATTATAATTTGGATTGTATTTTTTCATCCATTCTTCTTGTTCTTTTTTTGAGAGTTGTGCAAATTGCATTTCATTTTTCACATTATCAACTATCTTTTCATAATCTATATATTTTTCTAAATCAAGAGTCTCATTGCTTATCAAAAAAGAAAAAAGTGATCCAAAAATAATTAATATTATAATCATAATTATTTACCATTTTTAATTTTTTTTAAAAACACCAGAAAAATCAAATAAATTTTTGATTTGATTTATTTAATTAATTTTCATGTCAAAATACGTTTGAATTTAAGAACGAATTCTTGAACTTTTAAACATTGAATAAATTATAAAGAAAATTGATATTACTTATTTTATATACTTATTTATTTAATATCATATTTTTTATTAATAATTATTTATAAATATTATTTTGTTTAATTTAATATAAAATTTTTAAATTTATAAGTCTTATTGGCCCGTTCGTCTAGTGGTTAGGACTCAGGGTTTTCATCTCTGCAACAGGAGTTCGATTCTCCTACGGGCTACACCGGAGCCACCTTAATAGGTGGCTTTTTTTATTTTTTATGATTTTATTACTAGTAAAAATAAATGAAAAACTATTTAATAATATTTATAATATCACAGTTCAATTATTTAATTATATTAGCTCAAGCTCGACCATATATTCCACCTATAGGTCCTCTATACAATTCTGTTCAATTAGTAAACCTAAATTTTCAAGAAATTGATGAAGTATTTCCAGCTGTTACTTTTCAGAATGGCTTTAAATATAAAAATAACTATCATTATCAAATAAATGTGATAACTAATTCTGAGGATGAATTAATGGTAGAAATTAATAATGCAAGTCAAAATATAGATGATCATTATTATATACGGTATAAAAATAACGGTTACATTGGTCCAATATTCCAAAACGATTTTAATGAAAGTCAAGTAATTATATCAGGTATTTCTCCTTCAGAATTTGTAATAGAGTATATAACAAGTTCCAAAAATCTTTCAAGTAAACCGAAGATAACTAGAATATCAAAAAATTCAAATTATATCCTCAAAGAGAAAAAACAATTTATAAAACCTTTAAATATTCATCGTGAAAATCCAATGATACTTATTACAGGTTTTTGGCCCCCTACAAACGAAATGATAAGGGATTTTTCACAAAATCTTAACCTAAACCCAGAAGGCTGGATAGGTGAAAACTGGGAGGGAAAGGGTTATGATATTGTTAGTTATTTCCCTGAATTTAATGATCCAAATTGCAGTAATTGTGGAATTGGTTATGGAGACTTAATGGTTGATTATCAAAATACATCAACTGACTTTTGGAATATTGTATCAAATGTACAACCAATTGCTATTATTACCTTTAGTCGTGGCAACATAGATTTCAGTTGGGAATTAGAATATAATTACTATAATAGAACTAATTGGTATAGTGACTATCAATCTCCTATTTATCCTACACCAAATCCTCCTGATCAAAGTGTAAACAATTACTATATTCGTAATTCAAATTTACCTTTAGAGATAATAAAAGATGCTATCAATAATTCTCAGCTAGGATTAAATTCGTGGATTGACTGGCAAGGGAATCCAGGTCAATTTGTATCTGAATTTATGGGATATCATGGAGTATGGTATCGTGATGAAAATATATTTTTAGAAAATACATGCATTTTCTCGGGTCATATTCATGTTGGGGGTTTAATTGATTGGGATACTGCAAAATTGGCAACGCATATTACACTTCGTGAATTAATAAATTATTTAAATCAGCTTGATTATATTTCTGGAGATGTTAATGAAGATGAATTCATAAATATTCAAGATTTATTGATGATTCTTCAGTTTATTTTAAGCAATCAGGAACCATCTCTGGGTCAGTTTTTAGCAAGTGATTTAAATTCTGATGATACCATAAATATTCAAGATATTATTCTAATGATCAATATAATTTTAGGAAACTAACTTTTAATATATAAAAATTTATTAGGTTAAATTTTATAAGTTTAGTGATAGAGATGTTTTTATTTCATCACGAATTTTTCTAAAGAATTGTATTTTTGCCTTTTCACTTAGTTTTACTTTTATGGGATCTTAAAACTCGAGTCTAATAATTTTACCACGGAAATCAGTAAGAATTGGACATTTTTTTTCTGCATTAGAACAAACTGTAATTAAAATATTGATCTCTTCCAAATTAATATCATTAATTGATTTTGGATATTGCATTGAGATATCAATACCCTCCTCTAACATAACCAATTTTGCATTTTTACTTATTTTTTTCTCTGGTCTAGTACCGGCGCTGTTAGCGTTAAATCCCATTGATCTCACCCAAGCTTCTGCAATTTGAGATCGACAACTATTACCGGTGCATAAAAATAGTATTTTTTTCATTTTTTTAATAAAATCTTATACTTTATTTATAAAAACTTTATGATATCGATTAATTCTTCGAATGAATTAGCTTTATACTCTGCTAAATGACTAATTTTACTCCTATTTATATTTTCACAGTAGTATACGAAATGCTGAACAGCACCATTCTGAAATACTTCATAATCTGTATAACCATCACCAATAATAATTTTAATTCCCTCTAAATTCTGCCTTTCAATTGCTTTAATTTTTCCTTTATTTTGAAATAGTAATTTACTTTCTTCACATCCAATTACTATATTATTGTGATAAACAAATTCATTCGCTAAAATTCTTTCTTCTTCAATTCCATAATCAGATACAATGGGCACAATTATTTCTTTAAATCCACCTGAAACAATCCATATCTGATTGGAAAAAGATTTTATAAAATTTTTATTACGTTTTATTGAATCTGAAATTAGAGTAGATAAAACGTTTATGATTTTTTTAATATCATCTCTTTTTATTGACAATATCTCAAGTCTTTTTTGAAGAGCTGTAGAAAAGTTAATTTCTCCATTCATTGCTAAATTAGTAATTTTTTCAATTAATTTTAATTTATCAGTTTTATCTTTATCATTTTTCAATATGATCTTAGCAAGTTCATCGATTGTCTCAACTTTAATAAAAGTACTATCAAAATCAAAAATAATAATTTTATTTTCAAACATATTTTGCCTTAATTTCTGATTATTTAAAAAACTATATTATAACTAATAATTTACATCTCGTAAATTTGTACCATATAATAATGAGGTATTCTTATTTCTATTGATATAATTATTTTACTTATTGTATTAGTTTTAATTATAATAATGTTTTCTCTCGAATGGGCACCATTTGAAGTTACAGCATTTGCTGCAGTTGGTATATTATTATTATTTAATATAATCACACCTGAACAAGCAGTGAGTGGTTTTAGTAATAAAGCAGTAATAACAATTGCTGCCATGTTTGTTTTAAGTCGTGCAATAGAGAAAACAGGATTTTTAGAGGTATTTGCTGATAAACTTTATACCTATGGTGGAAATCATAAATGGTTGACGATATTTATTTTTCTACTGACAGTTGCATTAATCTCAGGATTTATCAATAATACAGCCTCTGTTGCGATATTTATACCTTTGGCAACAAATTTATGTCAAAAATTTAAAATTAGCCCCTCAAAACTTTTATTACCACTATCATATGCTGCAATTTTTGGAGGTACATTAACACTTATAGGTACATCAACAAATTTGGTTGTTAGCTCATTTATGGAAGAGCATGTATCTAATGTATATCCAGATGGTATTTCTCCATTTTCAATGTTTGAATTTACTAAATTAGGTATAATCTTTCTAATTGTTGGAATTTTTTATGTTTTATTTGCATCTAAATGGTTATTGCATTCAAGAGCAATCATATCATCTTTAACTCGTAAATATCATCTAGGCCCATTTTTTACAGAATTTAAAGTTGGACCTGATTCTCCATTAGTAGGTAACGCAATTAAAGATCTAGAAATTTCAAAACAATATGAACTTGAAATATATATGATAATTCGAGATAAAAAACGAATTCGAAAGGGTTTAAACTCTATCATTATACAGGAAAATGATATATTGATGGCGCATGTTGCAGTAAACAAAATGATGAGATTTAGCGAAGAAATGAATATGTTACTTCTTTCAGATGTGAAGATGACACAAAAAGAATTGACAGGGAAAAATCATGTAATTGTCGAAGCAATTGTCTCTCAATACTCAAATATGATAGGTCAAACATTTAAATCATATAATTTTCGAAATATGTTTGATGGTATAGTATTAGCTGTTCGAAGACAGAGAGAGACATTAAGAGAAAAAATTGGTAAAATAATTTTAAGATTCTCTGATACTCTTCTGATTCTAATACCAAAAGGTAAACTTGAAGATCTAAGGAATTCTTCTGATTTAATTGTTCTTGAAGAATTAAAAATTACCTTAAAATATGAACGATATTGGTGGTTGTCTATCTTAGTAATACCAGTTATAATGGGTTTAGCTTCTTTCGGAATAGTTCCTATCATGAAAGGTGCTTTATTAGGCGTAATAATTTTATTAGTACTAAAATCAATATCAATTCATGATGTTTATGAGTCTTTAAATTTACAAGTAATATTTTTAATTGCAGCTTTATTACCAATAGGTCATGCTATTACCTCGACAGGTACTGATAAACTACTTGCAGATTTTATATATTCAATAAGTAATAATATTGAAAATTCTAATTTTAAATTTAGAATATTGGTTGGTGTTATTTATTTATTATCAATGGTTTTATCAGCATTTATCTCCAATACTGCAATCGGTGTGGTTATGACACCAATTGCTATATCCATCAGTGAAATATTTATGGTTGATCCGAGACCTTTTTTAATAGCAGTTTGTTTTGGAGCTTCAGCAAGTTTCCTTACGCCAATGGGTTATCAAACAAATTTAATGGTGTTTGGTCCAGGAAGATATAAATTCATAGATTTTATCAAGGCAGGTCTTCCGCTGAGTATAATTTATTGGATATTAGCGTTTTATTTTATACCTATATTTTGGCCATTTACGAATATTTAATTAATATAAGTCAATCAAAGTTTACTTTTATTAACTACAGATCAATAATAAATTAAACATTCGTAATAATAATAATTTTTTTACATACAAATTTATATTTTTACTTTTAATTGTTTATCAATAGGACTATAAAAATGATAATAATGAAAAATTTTTTGATATTTCTCGCATTATCAATCTCATACTCTCAAGATGTAAATCTACAAATAACAAATTTAGATTCTACAAATGGTGAATATAATATTGAAATAAGTATTACCAGCATAGATAATATTGCTGGATTTCAATTTCAAGCAACAGGTGGTGTTTTATCAGGTAGTTATGGTGGAATTTCAAATGAACATCTAAGCACTATAACAACTAATGCAAATGGTATGGTTTTAGCATTTGATTTCACAGGAAATGTCATACCCCCAAGTATGGACGAGATATTAATTAACTTAACATTTTCTCAATTAACATCTCCCGAAATTTGTATTGAAAATCCTGTTTTCACATCCCCAACCTCTTTAGAATATTCAGTCAATAATGTTGAATGTATTTCTAATGGTCAGATTAACATGTCACCCTCTGTATTGATTTTAGCACCTCAAAATAATGCTACAATTTATTCAAATAATATAGAAATAAGTCTCCTAATATCTGATCCAAACAATGTTGGATATCATTATCAATTAAATTTAAACGATACAGATTTAGGAATGTTTTATGAAAACTATTTTATTTTAGAAAATTTACCATGGGGATTGAATACGTTATCTGTTCACTTAGTTGATAGTAATGATATTATATGTCAGGAGATTACATGTTCACAATCTATTAGTTTTACCCTTGAAGAGCCCTCTCCGGAGTATATTGAATTATCAGTTACAAATATTAATCCTATTGATCGCTCTTTTGATATTATAACAAATAGTACTGCAGAATTAAGTTCATTCGATATTACTATAAATGGCGTTTTACCCATTGAAATAGAGAGTGGACTTTTAGATGCAAATAATTTTGAGTATAATTTATCTGGTAATATAATCAATGGAGTCACTTTTGGTGGTTCCTATCCATCCGGTGAAAATCTTTTGATGAAGGTATATTATACTAATCCAGAAAATTCAGAAATTTGTGTTCAAAATAGCTCCTTTTTTGATAATAATAACGTACAAATGAATCTTATAACAAATTGTGGAAGCATAATTTTACCTGAAAATCAATATTTTACACCAAATTTAAATCATACAGGAATAAGTCAACTGATATATTTTAATCCTGATATTGATGGATTAGAACCTGGAGATGAAATCGGAATATTTGATTTAAATGGGATACCTGAAGGAAATACAAATTGTGATGACATAGAAGAAGGTGAAATTCTTGTTGGATCAGGAGTAATGCTTTATGATGATTTAATAATAAATTCAATCGGATCATTAAATACATGTAGTTTTGGTGGTTTTATCACTCCCGGCTTTATTGTCGGTAATCCTATAACTATAAAAATATACAGACCATCAACAATGATGGAGTACCAAGCTGATCTTATAACATTTGCCAACGGATCTGGTACATTTTCTGAACTTTATGCTGAAATAACATCAATGACGCTAATTAACGAAGGAATTAATAATCCTCCAATAGCTAACATTAGTGAAAATCAAATAAATACATTTAGAAATACTGCTTTTACGCTGGATAGTGGGAACTCCTATGATACAGATGGAATAATTACAGCTACGAATTGGTTTTTAAATGGTGAAGAATTAATTGGAAGTAGTACAGTATTAACGCATCAACTTACTGCTTTAGGTGAATATACTATAACGCTCGTTGTTACTGACAATGAAGGAGCAATTGGCTCAAATACAACCTTCATCAATGTTAATAATTATTTACCATCAGAGCCTTCTCTTATATCGCCAACAAATTTCGAAATTATTTATATAGAAGATTATGAAAATGATTTTATTACATTCACTTGGTCTGAATCTGTAGATTTGGATAATGATAATTTAAACTATTCAATAAATATATGGGAAACAGACAGTACAGATGCCCAATACAATACATTTATTTTAAACGACACCTTAATTAATGTTAATCTAAACTCTGATTTTTTAAATCTTGAGTTAGGGAGTGATAAAAATTATAATTGGAATGTCATCGTATCTGACGAATTTGATCAAGTAATATCTACTGTATATCAATTTCAAATATCATTTAACTCAGAGTCTATTGGTATCATAAAGGATGATAATTTTTATTTAAATCAGAATTATCCTAATCCTTTTAATCCATCGACTGAAATCAAATTTTCATTAAATAAGCCACAATGGATAAGTTTAAATATATATGATTTGAATGGTAAACATATCACTCAGCTATTTGAAGGTTTACAAAAGGCAGGTACCCATAAAATTCATTGGAACATTAACGATGAAAATGGACTGAATATTCCAAGCGGCCTCTATATATATGAACTGAATTCTAATTCAAATGGCTCAATAAAAAAAATAATGACATTACTAAAATAAGTTAATTAACTAACTAGTATCATAAGTGAAAAAAATATTTTAAAAATTAAAGATTATGTATCATAATTTAATATTCATAAAATGAAATCTTTATGCAAACTTTTTTCGTACTAAAAGTGGAATAAAATATGGATATGATCTATAATTATGTATTTAAAAAGGAGATTAATTTCAATGTATGGTAAATTAATATTAATTAGGCATGGACAGTCAGTCTATAATGAGGAAAATCGTTTTACTGGATGGAAAGATGTTGATTTAACACAAAAAGGTATAGATGAGGCCATTGAATCAGCAAATCTATTAAAAAATATTACAATTGATAAAGCATATACCTCAAATTTAAAGAGAGCACAAAAAACATTAAATCTTATTTTAAAAAAATTAGAAATAAGTATATCCATAACTAAAAATGAAGCATTAAATGAGAGAGATTATGGAAGCTTAGTAAGTCAAAATAAATTTGAAGCGGCAGAAAAATATGGTAAAAATCAAGTTCAAATATGGAGAAGAAGTTATGACATACCACCTCCCGGTGGTGAGTCTTTAAAGATGACACTTGAAAGAACTTTACCTTATTTTAAAGAAGTTATTTTCCCCGAGCTGTCAAAGAATAAAAATATTATAATTTCTGCTCATGGAAATAGTATTAGATCCATAGTTATGCATTTACTATCTATTTCACAAGAGGATGTTTTAAAAACTGAAATTGGATGGTGTGAGCCATGGATTTTCGAATTTAATAATTTGGGTAAAGTTGTAGATGTTGGTATACACACTGATCCAGATAGAAAAAGTGATAGCTATTTACCTGAAAAATATTATGTTAAAAAGTAAATATTCATAGCTATTTATCGAAATAAGGGAAATATGTACATATTAAATGTTTTTTTAATTACAGATAATCAAAGTTGTTCTGAAATAAAATAAAATAATTGAGTCTCCAAAGGTAAGTACTTTTAATTTGGAACATAAAATGACTATAAAACCATTAATAAAAAGAACTACATGAAACATAACTTAATTTATATTATTTCATTATTACTGTTTGTATTGAATTGCGCTAGTAATAACCAAATTCAACGTAAAAACTACCAAAAAAAGATTGGATACAAAGCAATACCAAAAATTAATAAAGAAGGTGAATTCGGTGTGAATGTACTTTTAAATTTACCAAACTCCCTTTTTGTTTTTCAGAAAACAAAAAATAATTTTGAAGCTGTGTATCAAATATCTATTTCAGTACTTGACTCTACAGAAAAACAAATTGAATATTACTCTTGGAAAGAAAAAAAGAATGTAGAATATTTTGATGAAACTAGAGCTGAAGCAGAATCTATATCAACAGAACATTTTTTTAAATTAGTTCCAAACAAATATATGTTTTCAATTTTAATTGAAGATATGGTGAGTAAATATAGATGGCAAAAAAAATTAAAATTAAAAGATTATTCCGAAGAATTTTTATCAGTATTACTAATTCCTGACTCTCATGAGAAAGAAAAATTAAGTGGTGAATATATTTCTGAAAAAACTGAAACGATTCAATTGAAAATTTCTCATAATTTTTTAAGCTATAACAAAGATTCTCTCTTATACATTAAAGTACTTAATAAAAATGAAGTAGTTTTAATTGATTCAATTGAAGTAAAAACAACACCAGATATTTTTAATCATGATATTAAAATATCTGAATATTGGGTTGATGAATTAGATATTAATCTAAATTATAAAAATATATCTGAGAATTTGAAATTAAATTTATTGAAGAATAATTCATTATATTGGAAAGACATAAATAATACTATACAGATTATGACATATATATTATCTTCTTCGGATATTCAAAAACTGAAAGACTTTTCAAAAAGTGAAAAAGTTGAATATATAAAAAACTATTGGAAATTAATGGATCCAACACCAGATACACAAAAAAATGAAGTGATGGATGAATTTTTTAGTCGCGTTGACTATGTTTCGTTAAATTTTTCTGAGATAGGACCTGGATGGCAATCAGATCGAGGAAGAACATATATTTTATATGGTCCACCAGAACATATTGAAATTACAAATCAGAATAATCAAGGTTATATATTTGAAACGTGGCATTATAAATCAGGTAAACAATTTATTTTTATAGATGAGGGTATGTTTGGTAATTATAGGCTATATAGAGAAATAAATTAAATTTGAATAAAAAGAAACAATTAACATTTATAGATCCAAGATTTTCTATTTTTTCATACTCTCAGATCGCAACTTTTCAAACATGTCGAGAACAATTTAGAATCATATATCTGGACGGAAAACGAAAAAAAGATGAGAGTATAGAAGCATTCATGGGAAAGTGTGTTCATGAAACTCTAGAATGGCTATATAAAAAAGAAAATATGCTTAAACCTTACATAACTTTTGATAAATTATGTAAAATCTATGATAATACTTGGCAAGATAAATGGCATGATAAAATATATATCGTAGACCATAATTTAGAAAGCAATCACTTTTATGCAACTGGCAAAAGATGTCTATCAAATTATTATCATAGATATGGTCCAATATTTGACCAAAAAGTATATGCAACAGAACTTGCTTTAGATTTTCAAATAGATAACTATCAATTTAAAGGTATAATTGATAGATTAGACCAACCGAAAAAGGGTTCTTGGGTAATACATGACTATAAATCAGGGAAACGAGCGATGACTCAAAATATGGCCAAACGTGATTTACAACTGGCTTTATACCAAATCGCTGTAGAACAAAATTTTGGGCCTGTAGAAAAAATAGCTCTAACCTGGCATTTTTTAAGAAATGGAGTTGAAATGACTATTACCCACACCCAAGAAGAAATAAGTAAGTTTAAAAATACGCTTTCAAAAAGAGTTAAACAAATAATAAACTTATCTAGTAATATCGAAAACTTATATCCAAAAGAATCAATATTATGTAATTGGTGTTATTTCTGGGACGAGTGTTCAGCTAAAGTTAGTTCAAATCCATCAAAAAGAGCATATTAAAATTATTATGAAAAAATTAACTATCTATCATAATCCCAATTGAAGTAAAAGTAGAGAATCAGTTAAGATACTCAAAAAAAATAATATAGAATACAACGTGATTCTTTACATGAAAAATTCCTTAACAATTGATGAATTAAAAAGTATTTCACTTAAATTAAATCTAAAAGCAAAAGCTTTTATTAGATCTAATAATCTGAAAAAATTGAATCTAAAAATAGAGAATTTAAGTGAAGAAGAATTATTTCAATATATGATTAAGTATCCTGAATTAATCGAAAGACCTATTATAATGAATGAAAATAATGCTGTAATTGGTCGTCCTCCAAATAGAGTGCTTAATTTATTATAATAAGTAGTGGTAAATATTATTTGATTAATGCAATTTTTGTATGCAGTTTATAATCATCTGAATTTATTAACTCTACAAAATAAAGACCACTAGGTATGTTTTCTGCATCCCAATCTATGCTATTTAATCCTATATTATATATTTTCTGATTAAATGTCTCTATGATTCTTCCTTTGATATCATAAATTTTAATACCAATCATATCTGTTTTATTTAATTCAAATGGAATTGTTACCTTAGAATTAAACGGGTTAGGATATGCAGACATTAAATTAAATGAAATAGGAACCTCTTCAAGTTTTGAATTTGATAAAAAACCACTTGGTGCATCTGTTGTAAATTTAATGGCCATGTTATTTTGAATTAATGAAGCACCGGGCCCTGGCATATTATTAAACCCATACTGTATTCCTGTATTTTGATCTGGAGACTCAATCCCAATAGTTGAATAATTTCCATTTTGATCAATATCATGTACTTCTTTATACTGAAATAGAATTTCTCCATCACCAGTTGTTGTTGGATACATTTCGGGTTTATATAAGATCATTTGAAAAGTTTCTCGATCACAATCGTCTGGACAATATTCATCATTCTCCCCATTTGCTAAATTTTCCCATTGAACTATAAATTTTCCACCATCTTCATCTAAATATGATAAAACATGAAAAGGCTCTGTCCCGATATTATCATCTAAATCATCAAAAAATGGGGCCAACATTGCTGTTGGACCCATAGGCATTGGAATTGAAAAATTCCAAAAATGGGATAACGAAGTTGGTTCAAAACTTGCCCAACCATTTGAACAAATTGTAATTTCATCATATATATTGCCATAATAAATAAAGTCAAAACCTATTGGAATTCTAGTACGTGTATCATCAGCTAGTTGTAAATCTATGCCATCACCACCATTTGTAGGACTAATTTCTATCCAATCATACATTGGTACTTCAGAATATTCTGTATCCCAATTATCATAAGCCCAATAACCATATTCATCAGGTGGGGATGGATCACTTTCACTTAGCGCTGGAACAATTAAATTTAATCTTTTTGTTTGAACAATTTCTCCATTATATAAAACTTTAACATCTATATATAATTTGGTACCAATAGGTATAAAAGAACTTATATCGCCAATTAATATTTGACCTGTTTCAACAGTTTCAAACTCGTTTATACTGATTGTTAATGGATTTACTGAGCCATTTTCAATTCCATCTGAGTAAGATACAATTTCAATTAAAATATTACTGTAATTCAATGGAGTTGGATTAGCTATATTCAATGACAATTCTAATGAATTTCCAGGAGTAACATAGTTCATACCTTCGCTAGTTGATGCTGAAATATCAAAGTAAGTAAAAATTTCAGGATTAAATTCATCGCCATTATCTGAAGTATAATTTAGATCTATTTTTTGTTGATAATACTGCGACTTATTTAAATAAAGTTCTAATTGAGATCCTATTGGTAAATCTGTAAAATCAATATTTAAATTACCGTTTTCATTTGAAAGTCCCTTTCCAATCAATTCTTCCCCATACATCAATGCACCAACAACTAAATCTAAAGGATTACCATTGGGATCGGTAACATTTATAGTTAGATGTGAATTATTTAATTCAGCACCATTTTCAATATTTACGGACATTTCATCTGGTACCCCTAACCAAACAGGTATGCTAGGATCACCAAGAACACTATATACATGATGATAAAAGTATACTACTCCAGGCTTCCCATTTGCATCTAATTGGGATAATTGGTCAGGAAATTCAGTTATAAGAGACTGTTTTCCCACATGAAGTGCAGGGGCTAACTCATGAACCCCCTCTTCCAAAAGTGCATCCCACATTGCACCGCAAATCACATTATTAAAACGAGTATCTGTATCTAAATCAGATGGGCCGACCATAGCAGCTGCACCTTTCGGGAAATTTAAAGAACCATATGTTACCATCGCCTCACCAAAACATTTATCCAAGCCACTACCAGCATAATTATTACCAAAATCACCTGTATTACAAACAAAACTCATCACAATTGGAAGCATCCAACCATTGGTTAAATTATTTACATTCTCTCTATGAAAATATGGCTTATGCCAACCATTTGCATCTCCCCAACCTCTATAATTAATTATACCCACACCATTATTCCATGAATTGGCTACCATAGGATTACTTTCACCATTTTGATAATTATTTGCATGATAAAACGCAGTATCTATGTGTGTATAACCGTACTTTTCTAATTCCTCGTATAACCATATTGATGTCCAAACAGGCGTAACTGGCCATTGGCTTGGGGGAACAGAATTACCATCATAAGTAGCATAACTACCAGCGACCAGTAACGATCTATCAAGATAATCTATGAATGGTGTATTCTTAACATATTCTAGGGTAACATATTTTATGCTTCGGGCAATTAGATTGGATAAATCTGAATTTGTTTGTATGCTCCATCTACCTACGAATATATCAGGATGAAATGCATCATAAGAATCGTCATTTTCATTATCAACAAAAAATGTGTATTTATAGTCTGTTACATCAATATCTTCTTCATTTATCGATGGTATTGTAAATGTAGGTATTGAATAATTAGAATTAACATCTCCAACAAGTAATACATATTCCAAAAGTGGATTGTCATTTTTATACTGAAAAATAATCTCACGTAATCCATCTGCATCAAGATTCATACCTTCAATTGAGATAATATCAACATCGAAACCTTGTGTTTTTTTGAAAAAAACAAAGTTTCCAGCAGGATCATTAGACATTCTATCTATTAAGTCATCTTGAGGAACCACAATAAGGAATACTCCTCTACTATAATGAGCAGTTACATTTCTTTCAAATCCTTTTTGAGAAAAAGGTACTAGATTTGTACTTGACAATAAAATGGATACTGATGCGAATATAATTATAATATTTTTCATTTAGCTACCTTAATTTTATCTTTATTATTTTAGCAACATCACTTTTTCAGTTTTGCTAATTCTTTCATTTAAATGGATTTTAACGAAATAAAAACCACTACTTATATTTTTTGAATACCATTTTACTTCATGTTTACCCGCTTTTTTATATCCAGAATAAATATTTTCAATTTTTTGTCCTGCAACATTCAATACTTCTATTTTAATTTCACCATTTTCCGGAATTTGATAAGTAATTAGTGTTGACGGATTAAATGGGTTTGGTGCGATTCTATTAATTTTAAATTCTTGAGGTAAACTTTCCTCAATACTATTAGATTCCTGTAATAATGGTTGTGACACTAATTTTAAATTATCAATTTCTAAACCCCTGTATTGAACTGTTGAATCTGCATAGATTCCTATAATCAACTGATTAATATTATCTATTGGAATTTCTAACTTATGTTGATTCCAATTATGATCCTGCGCGTAGAACTCATATGAATTATTATTAGCATCAAAATCAAAAAATGCATAGTCATGTTCCCATTCAAATTCCTTCTTAAAATCTAGAACAAGATTTACCTGAACATTATCATTGACAAAAATATCCTCATTATATTTAATTTTCCAAAAAGCACCTTCATCATAAGTAAGACTAGTTTGCGAAACTAAATTTCCGTTTTCTAAACTCCAATTTCCGGAAATAATACTCCAATTATTAAGATTATCAAAATTTTCCTCAAAAATAATCTCAGAGTAATTTAAATCTATATAAAATGTAGAATTTTCAAATAAGTTATACTCAAAAAATTGAGTAAACAGATCTTGACTATAAACTTTAAATTGGTAGTTATCCGCGTATAAATTTAATAAATTAGTTCCATCATTAATATTATATGTATATGTTTTTACATCTGATACGATGTCTATATAAATAGGAAGTTGATAGTTTTCAGGTATATTTAAATTTAATTCTAATACATAATTTTGTCTTGGATTTAATTCGATATTTCTATAGGTAATAGTTGCACTAGAGGAGTTAACAATTATTTCTTGAGAATAATAACCTTCTGCACTAATTTGCATGGTATAACTACCGTTTGAAAGAAGTCTTCTATATCTTCCAAACTCATCAGACAAGCGAGGTTTCAACATTCCACCATCCATTTCAAGTATTTTTACCTGAGCATTTTCAATAATTTCTCCAGTTTCAGAATTTGATATAATACCACTTACTTGATTTGCAGGAGCAGCTAAATCACCAAAATTATATCCAATAGCTCTATTCATCATATAAAATACACCATTTAAGTTCCTATCAATAGTACCTTCTATGAGATTTATGTCATTTGGTTGCATATTTTGGGTACCAACCTCTATAAGATATTGAATGGTGCCTGTTTGTGAATAAAACCAATCGTGCGCGTTACCTTTTTTGGTGCCATGAGCAACTGGTAAATATCCACCACCACCATCTTCTCGTATTATTTTATTTGCTATTTCATCACCAATTTCAGATATGACCTCTAGGTCAGGAGATGGTTTGCTATCTTCCCATAACCATGAATAAATAACCTTCTCCGCGACAGAACCAGATCTAGAACTATGGTAAGAAACAGAAAGTAAAAAATCTTCTCTAAATGCAAAGTCTCTTATAGCCTGTAATTCTAGTTCAGAAAACGGTTCATGCCCCTTGTAATAATCGTAATGAGATTGATATGAACCAACACCATTATCATACTCATATGGACCATCACCAAAAATCCAATTAAAATCATAATTTCTATTTAAATCTACACCATCGGAATCGTTTCCAACGCCAACAACATAATCAAAAATACCATTTAAATTAACATCAGTTTTATTTTTTCTAAAACTTTCGTCTTGAATCCAATGACCATCTTCCTCGTAACCATGCACAACTCTTAGACCTTCTGGATTATGTGTTGGTAATATCCAAATTTCCGAAGAATATAATAATGCGGCCATATTGTAGTGCCATTCCTGATGATCTTCAGGATGTAAAAACATAGATATGATTTCCATTGTAATCTCTACTCCTAAAATTTCCTCTGCATGACATTGACCGAGAAGAAGAATTCTGGGCTTATCCTGTTTTTGGTCTGCATTAAATGATAAACGGACTCCCCAAAATGGTAATCCCTCATGAGAAGAGACTCCAATTTCTTCTAAGTAATAAATTATACCACTACCTGGATATAATTCATTTGGTTCTTGATTTTGTCCAAATTGTTCGTTCCAAGAAAATAAAGAATCTCTAACCTCTTCATACGTGTGATATCTCTCGCTTAATCTTCCATGGCTGAACGAAAAGGCATAAAATATTAAACTTAAAAAAATATAATTTTTCATTTACTTTATAAATATTACTTTCTGTGTTTTGATAATTTTATTATTAAAAGTTGCACGCACTATATATGTACCGCTGCCGATTAGATTTGGTTGCCAATTTACAGAATGAGAACCAGATTTTACATAGTTATCTAATAGAATATCAACAACTTGTCCTAAAATATTAACTATTTCAATTCTTACATGACTATTCAAAGGTATTTGATAAGAAATTGTTGTTGAAGGATTAAAAGGATTCGGAAAAATATTAGCCAAGCTATAATTTTTAGGGTAACTATTGATATTACTTGATAGTTGATTTTCCTCAACTGATACAGCTTGTATATAAATATTTTTTAAATCTTCCTTTCCTGTACTCCTTAAATCCATCCAAACCATAAAAAATGAGCTTGAACTCTCACTCTGGGAAAATATAATTGGTTTTGACTGTTTGTATAATTCATCACACAAAGGGTATCCGTTTCCTTCATAAACGGGCATATGATTAGTTATCTGCTGAAAGTACACATCTTTTTCCAAAGCAACAAATTCTCCTGGAGGTGCAGGAGGAGTATTTCTTTCATCCTCCCAAACTACCAAATATGAATTGCTATTACCCAATATTACACTTGGAGATATCTGATCTCCAATATCATCAGAGACTAAAACTTCATTACTAGATACAAAGTTTTCAAGATTTAAGGTATTGCAATATAAATTGTAGTTTTCGTTATTTCTATAGTCTTGCCAACAGCTATGAACTTCATTTGTAAAATTATTGTAAGTATATGATAGACTGACTTGTTCAGATGATTCAGCCACGATCTCAAAACCTATATCTGGTCCCATTACTTCTCCATTCAATGATATTAATTGTCCGTATATATCCAAACCATTCTCAGAGTTTCTAGATTCTTCCCATGCACAAAAAATTTTATCATTCAAAATACTTATCTGTGGATTATTCTTCGTGTTATAAATAACATCCGCGTTTGAAATTGCATTTACACCTAAATCATCCCAACCTTCCAGTGTATTTCCATCAGAATCAACAGCCTTAACATATATTTCATAACCACTTATAAAACTATTTTGTTGCCATGCAATGACAACTCCGTTATCAGGTAAAGGGACAACATCAACTAAAACATGATCCATAAGCATACCAGTATTTTCAGAAATATCAATTCCATTTTCTGGCCAAACTGGATCGCCTTCAGCATTAAACTTTTGTAGGAAAATTGATGAGGAACCATATTTTTGTCCAGAATATGCAAGATATGTGTAATTATCGTTTCCACTAACAAGACTGGAACTTAACATACTCCAATTAGCATCAGGCACTAAAGGTGTCCCCATACCATCACCTTCAAAATTTAATTCGTTATCTAAAGACAAATAATATATTGATGTATATTCACTCTCAACAATGAATGTCATTAAATAGTTCTCATCATTGTATGCTATTTGTGGGTTAACTTGACTTGGGTTCATGCTTAAAACCGTACCATTTGTCCAATTTGATGGATCATTATAATTTTGATCTATGACCATTCCATATGTTACATCCTGAAGGTAAGGAGCCCAGCGATTATCTGTCCAGTAGACCAGTGTTTTTTCATTTCCAATAGGAATAGATTTTGCATGAGTATCTGTATCTGGATCACCTACATTCCCTGTAATACCTGAAAATACTTTCATTCCATTTTCTTCATAAACAACACCTTGAGAAGGAGTTATTCTTTGCATATATATACTGTTTGAACCAATTCTGTAATCATCCCATGCAGTATAAACTCCTCCTGAACCATCTTTTTTCAGTACAGGAGATATTGAATTTTCAGCATTTACAATCAGTCCATTATCTTCAAAACTAAAATTATTTTCTGAATTTAAATGCTGTATGTATATATCAACTTCTGGGAATGAACCGTTTCTATAGTCTTCCCATATGAAATATGCACCTCCAAAACCATCTGTTGAAAGTCGTGGATTAATTTGTTGTGAGTCTGTGAAATTTGTAACCGCTCTGCCATTTTCTTCTAATAATATTGATCCATCAAGTGCAACTTTCTGGATGTAAATATCTGGATCACTGTTTTCTCCCTCTGGAGGATAATTTTCCCATACCAAATAGGCTCCAGTATTATCTCCTTTTGCTCTAGGCCTCTTTTGCTCTCCAGGGTCCATAGTTAATGCAATACCATTTGCTTCTAAAATCGAATTTCCATCTTGAGAAAAATACTGCATATAAATATCACCATAATTTTCAGGATCTCTGAAGTCTTGCCATGTTACTACAAACTGTGAACCATTTACATATGCTACTTTTGGTGATCTTTGTTTAAATGGAGCATCGCATACAACCAAGCCACCCTCACTTGTTGATGACAATAATGTTGACATATCTGTATCGATTATTTGTAAAACAATATCTGTGTTTTCAGCTTCTCCAGGACCCACAGGGACTGTTCTTGACCACGTCATACCTGCTAAACCATCTGAAATAACTTCCAAGCTTACACCGCTTCTTGAGTTAGTGGAATTTATTAAAACTATACCTTCACCAGGTGCTTGAATTATGCCTTCTGAAGATATATGTGTGCCCTTAATAACCGCACTCCCATCAGATTCATCTTTCCAAATAGCAAATACACCACCAAGATTATCTTTGCACATATTTGGAGAAGATTGTTTCCCTGGTAAATTTGTCAAAGGTGTTCCCTCTAATCCAAATTGAAGCGTTCCATCAGATAAAACGTGCTGTGCATATATATCACCTTTTGCTGGTTCATCTCTGTAATCCATCCACATCATGAAAAATCCACCTAAATCATCCGATATGATAATTGGATCCTCCTGTCTACCGTCTGCTTGTGCTATAGTTATACCATCTTTTATGCCATCTTCAAGTGCAACTAGATCCCCGTCTGTACCCCATAGAAATTCTCCATTTTCCGATATTTTCTGAGCAAATATATCTCGTATTCCATAACGACAGTCAGACCAGACAATGATAAATTCACCATCATTACCAACTTCAACTGCTTTCCACCACTCAATGTGAGTGCCTTGCCTTAGTGGAACTCCGTTCTCTGACCAATCAAATGGTGATTGAGAAAAAATCTGACTAATTAAAATAATTAAAAGAGTTAACCTCATTAATTTTTACCTTTCTATTTTGTATATTTCAAGTCCATCTCTTGTAGCTGCATAAATATGATTATTTTTAATTTTCACAGAATTTGCGTACCCGCTAGGGATCTCACCTAAAAATATTACTGTTGAATTATCTACCCATTCATAAATCAAAATGCCATCATATCCTGCGGCAAGTACCACTAATTCTCCATTTGTTGCAATTCCGCGAATATTATATCCGTTAGCAATAGATATTTTATTTATAAAATTACCATTATTATCAAGAAAAGACATGTAACATCCCTTATTGTAAGAATGGCCTGTTAGGACAGTTTTACCGTAACTTGTTATTGTTTTTACTTCACCGGGTAAGTCAAATTTAGATTGTGGAATAACCCCATCAGTAAAATCTTCAGCTACGTCCCAAATCCCATTACCATTCAAATCGTTGAAATCTTCACCTTCATCCCATGTTCCATTTCCTACTGGGTTTCCAATTGAACAGAAGATAACACCTGGTTGCCAGTCATACTCTCCACAATCATAAAAATCTTCACCCTCATCCCAAATCCCATTATTGTTTGAATCAATAAATTCCTCTACAGGATCCTGGACGCCATTACCATTCACATCATTAAAGGGTTCCTTAAAATCATATTCTCCATTTTCATTCGCATCTATATAATGTTCACCTTCATCCCAAATCCCATTATATAATTTGGCATTTGCAAATTGTCTGTAGATTGTAACTCCTAACTCACCTTCAGCCAGTGCAAAAAGACTATCAGAAAAAGAAACATACTCCCCAATATTTGAATGGTTTATCCCATAAGAACAAGTAAAATCAAAAGTATTATTAACTACATCGATTGATATAACACCATTAATTAAAGAAGTTGATTGTGCCGAATATGGTGCACCTGGATCTGCACTGCTATGCTTAACTAATGGATAAATATATATTGAATCCATTTGGGAATCATCAATTGTAAAGTCTCGCCAATTATCACCAAAACAACCTTGCAGAAAACTAGTTTCAAACTGAACAACTTCATTACCTAATTTATATAAATAAATTCGATCATTCATATCCATAATAAAGAGAAGATTATGATTTTCAGAAATCATCACTTTGTTTGATTTTTCATCACCATCATTAGGTTCCCAATTGATCAAATGTGCAGTTTCAACTAGATTAACAACATCACCAAAATCATCTTTTTCAATTTCGAATAAAAATGTACCTTCATAGTTTGCAGATAGAGCAATTAAATTATCTGTTACATCTAAATTAAATGCATATCCATTGGTATTGTATTCTATCATTTTGATATAATACACACAACTGCTATCTTCTATTGTAGCTTCAGAATTAAAATTCATCGAAGTTTCGTCCATGCAGCCATATAATGCATCAATACAACTTCCGTCATCTACATTTGCTTCAGAATTATAATTTAATGCATTCTCATCCATACAGCCTAAAATATCGTAAACCGGTTTTACCGGAGTATGACACTGATGGAAAAATGTAATTGCTAATAAGGTGAAACATATTTTTTTAATCATTTTTTGTCCTAACGATAAATATCATAAACACCATTGAAGGTAAATTTTACACCCATTTCAAATTTGTTAAAGGATTTTAAATCTTGTACCCATTCAAATTCTGAAATAGTTTGTCTTTTTCTGAATTTAAAAAATAAATTTGTTGAAAAAGATGATTTAATCCTCTTTCTAATCGATACATATAATTGATAGTCGAAATGGTATCGACCATTATGAAGCGGATCATAAAGAGACTCACTTATATAATTTCTTAAATCAGTTGAAAATGAAACATATAATTTATTTATATTTATTGAATTAATGTTATAATGACTTCTACTAATTTTTAAAAATTTAGATTCATAAGAGCGATTAATCTCAGTAGAAGGTAACCCATCTTCAAATGAAATATTATTACCAATTTCATAACCAATATTCATGCTGTAGTTTACTTTTTTATTCAATTTGTGGGAGAAATACCATTTAAAATTATTCGTATGCGTATCAAATTCAGTAAAATGTTTATTATAATATAATTTTGATGAACTCCAAGTCAAACGAGACCAAGTATTTTTTGTTAGAGGAAAAGAATAACTAAGAAATAATTTTGAATTAGAATATGTACAATCAAAATAATCTTCTGAATGCAAATCTAAATCCTTATATCGCCTTAAATAGTTATGCGGTGAAAAATAATAACCAGCTTTCAACCAATTATACGACCTAAACTTTTTTTCAAATTTTAAATTAGTAGAAAGTGTATTTTTTTTGTGAAATGTACGATATATTTTGTTTTGAACTTTTAGAATAAAATTTGTTTCACCTTGGTAACTAATTACAGGTGAATAGATCAGCTTAATATTTGTCTTATAATAATCACTATCATAAAATTTTATATCATCTAAAATTTGACTTTCAACCACCTTGTTTGATTGGAAGTCATTTGAAAATAAGAATAAATTTGAATCATAACCTGTTGAGAAATTTATTTGATAATCTATGGGTACAATGAGTCTGTCTAATAACTCTTGAGTAAAATTAGAATTAATAAAAATTACAAAAATTAAAATCTTGATCAAATTAATACTTCCCGTGTAATAAAACATCAATTTTTGATCGGTTTTCAATTTTTATATTTTTTGAGAAATCAGTAATATCTAATGAATATGTTCTTAATTTACCCACTTTTTGATCAATTTGATCAACATCTGCATAGAGAGAAGGCTCTGAATAAAATATGATATTTTGAAAAATTTTATCCGATATTTGACAACGAAAAACTATTGGTTCAAGCCCATCTTTACTTTGAAGACCTCTTATAAAAAACCACAATAATCCTGCCTTATTTATGTTGAAAGATACATTTTCACCAGACTTTAATAATGAGTATTCTTTTAATTTTGATCCCGTATTTATGCTTATTACTTTACTATCCAATGCCTGAATTGTTGTTTTATATTTCTCTCTTTTAACTTTTTTTCTTGATGTTAACCTAAATAAAACTGGCCTTTCATCTGTGCTTATTTCTAATCTATGGTTTCCCTTTGGAATATTTAAATAAACAATTTCAGATTTGGTATATTTATGCGCAGGATGTTTTTTTGAATTTACCTTCTTGGAGAATTCAATTACTTCATTTTTATGATAAACTGCATTAGATCCCTGCAATTGAATTTTAAATGAAATATTAGGTTCTTTTGTGTACTTTTTTGGATAAGGCTTACGAGCATTTATCGCTATGATTTTAGGACCGTAAATTTCATACTTAATTATATTTCCTCTGGATATGGTATATTCCCTAGGCGTATTTCTTATCTGTAAAATTTCAGTCTCAACATTACCAATTGGCTCAACCAATCCTCCAACGCAAAATTCTAAAATAATTATTATTTTAAGAATTAACTTCAATTATAGAACAGAGTCTTCATCTAAACTAAATGATTTGAGACGCTCATTTACTTGTTTGTGACTTACATATCCAATACCAATGATCATAAAAACACTAAAAATAGTGCTAATCCAAACTACAAGCAGATTGTATCGTTCAGTAAAATAAATATCACCATTACCAATTTCATATTTCTGAGCCCCAGGCGGTAGTACCCCATCAATAATTTTATTTATACTCATAACATTTACTACAGGAATATTCTCTTCAGCAAAAAATTTCATTACGCAATGGTTTAATTCTTTTTCTAATATTTGTTGTGGACTGTAATTTACTTTATTCTTGATTTTAGCGACACCACCGATACCAACCGAAGAAACCCCACCTCCAATATTAACATAAGCAGAATAATTTTCTATCGGCAAGTAATCTTCAAATAAATTTAGACGATAATCAATACTTCGTAACAAATTAGAAGAATCTTTTTCTAAATAGTAAGGTATCAAATCTATGTCATTTCTTTTTATTGCCTTTTTAATTAAATTCCTAGACTCTGTTCCTCCAAAATTTGTAGTTCTCTTTAAACAATCACCCTTTCCACCAAGCGAAGCGTTAGTTGTTTTATAATTGAAAATATTATTTTTTATAAGTATAGACTCCATATCCAACCATGTAAAGTTAGGATCAGTTGCACCCCATGTTGAAGAAGAGACGGAAGTAATTATAACTGGTGTAATATCTAAAGATTTAGCTGCGCTGTACAGAGCTATATTGGCTCCAGGATTTGATCCTGTTAAACATACTGCAATTGTATCTCCTCTTTTGATTCCAGCACTAAGTAATTTATCTAGAATGAATGCTGCAAAATTTGGTTTAAGTGTAGATTGTTTATCTTCTAGATTACCATTGCTTGATCTAATTAAACTCTCTTCTTTAAAAATCAATCCAGTCATATTTGGATCTATACTACGGAATATAGGCATTTCTTGATTTCTAACATGCTCTTTCAGGACCGAAAGAGCACTTTGCATTGTTTTTGCTGAATTTAATTTTTCATCATAATTAGAAGATTTTTCAATTAAAGTTGAATTAAAAACCCAAAAAATTAATAAAATATTAACAGATGCCATTAATACAAGGGTTCTAGTCTTTTGAATAACAGGTCTAAACATGAATTTTTCCCCCAGTTAATAGAATCAATATTAACTGAACGGTTGTAGCAGTCATAAGAATTACACTTATAGTTCTTAAAACTCCCTGTCTGTCCATCCAACTGGCAATTAGACCAGGAATAATATTACCAATTACTGCTATGTTAATATCTTCTTGCTCAAGAAAGTAAATTTTCGATAAATATCCTAATAAAAATCCAAGTAATAATGATAATACTAATCGTCTTTTCCCATAAATGAAGATGAAGTTTGATAAGAACTTTACAATTCCATAAGCAAGCAAACTTACCATAAAAGTACCAATTACACGCATGGGATCATTAAGATAAAGCGCAATATAGCCTGGTACAATTACGCCTCCTGCCATAATACCTAAAGTTTCCGTTAAAAATAAGCTAATTACAATTCCTAATCCTACTGCTATTTCAGTCATTAATTTTTACCCGATTTAAATTCAAAATAAATTCCTCTCCCCAACCAACCATATTACCGATTCCTATTATATATTCATTATCTAAAGATATCAAATAATTTATTAATTCATCTGTATTCGCTGAATCAGGAAAAGTTACAATATTACAGTTTTTTGAATGTCTATAGTTATTTGGATTCGGTAAATCGTCTCCCCTTACGATAAATAAAGATGGCTTTATCTTATTCAATACTAATTCATACATTTGAGTCGTTCTGTAACGTCGATCGGATCGTGAATTGAGAAAAATTACAATGCGATTTTGATTAGATCTTTTTTCCAGTAATTTGAAAATTTGATATGTTGACTGAGGGTCATTGGCAGCAAAAGCATTAACAAAATAATTAAATTTATTTACACCAGGTATTTTTAATATTTTTAATGCACCAGGGTCAGGTGTAGCCTTTATCATACCGTCTAAAGCTATATCTTTTCCAATTCCTGCAAGTTTACACACTTCTAAGGCAATAGCAATATTTTCACTGTGCTCAAGATATGGAAATTTTTCAATTATATTCTGACTTATTTCATCGCTATTTATCTCAATATATTCTGAATTATTTATTTCAGATTTTTCCCTAATTATATGGGATGTCGAACAATTAGTTGTTACTATTTTTCCATGTTTGGGAACAGTATTAGATAATGACTTTGTAATATCATCCATTGTATAGCCCATTTCGTCAACATGATCCATCCTTACATTAGTAATAACGCCTATATTTGATTTTACCATTTTATGTTCAGAAACCCATTGATAATCAGGTAAAACAGCCATACATTCCATAACAACATAATCTGGATTTTGCCTAGAAAAATTTCGTAGTAATCGAAGCTGCTCTCCTATGGATGGAGAGCGTAAGCGATGAATAATTCTATCTTTTCCATCCATATCAATTACTCTAGGAGATGTTCCAGTTACTTTTGCTAAGGTTTTATATCCGCCTGACCTTAATCCAGCAGCAATAAGCCGTACAACTGAGGATTTACCTCGAGATCCATTAACATGAATCCTATTTGGTAATTTTTTTAAAGTAATTTGATGTACATGAAATTCCCAAACACCCACAAATATCAAACTAACAATAAGAATAATTAATACAAAAAGAGTCATTTACAGTTTGTAATTGATTTTAATTAATATTATTAATCTAAAATTATATTTATTATAATGATGATATCAAAAACATTTACCACATTATCTTCATTTAGATCTGCAACATATTTTTGAGTAGGTGTAAGTAAATCTAAAGAAGGATTTAAAATAAAATTTACTATTTGAACAACATCAACAATATTTATAACACCGCTAGCGTCAACATCAGCCATCAATAAAGGGATACTGGGTCGCGTCGAAATAAAGATCGCACTTTCATCTTGTAAAGGCAAAGCTGTCGGAGCATATTGGTTATGAAATGAATATTCTAAACCATCATTTCCTTCATGATTTTCTATTCCGATTGTAGCATATGCTCCATGCGATGGAGCCCATCCTGAATTAGAAGGTGTAGAAGTATTATTATATGTTTTGTATTGAATTTTAACTTCTCCATCACCTGTCGGAGTTAACGAATTGTATAAGATTATTTGAAAATCATTTTCATCATTGTGGTTATATGTGTACATATCTGACCACTGAACTATAAATTCTTGACTATTCGAATCGAAATAGGTATAAACATTACCTTGAGATGTTTTAAGATCGTCCCAAAAAGCTGCAATCATTGGAGAAGGTCCTCCTGCGCCTGGTATTGAATAGTTTCTGAAAGAAGTCATTGAAGTTTCCCCGAAAGAAATCCAACCATTAGTACAAATTGATATCTGATCATACTCAATTCCATAAAATGAAAAATTAAACGGAAGATCAACTGTAGTTGTCTGTTGTAAACCAGGATTACCATCACCGTCGTCTAATAAGTTTAAACTTTGACCAAGTCCACCATAATTCGGATCAATCTCTACCCAATCATAAATTGCTGCGAGGCTATATCCTAAATCTCCATAATCATATATATAATATCCATATTGATCCGGACCTAAAGGGTCAGAAACTGTTGATTCACCAACTTGTAAATTTAATGGAATTGTTCTATCATATCCATTTATACTCGTTAAATGGATTTGTAATGGTACGACTGAACCATTAACTAAGTTATTATCTGCAGTTATTTCAACATAATTTGAAAATGATGTTTGATCGCTGTTAATGCCAGTCCATTCAAATAACGTCATATTGGTAGAAATGGTATTTGAAGGATCATTAAGAGATCCGGAAATATTTTGGACTAATTCATTTCCGATATTTTTTAACTCAATTTTTATCAATTTAGTTTCACCCGGATTAATAATACTACCTGACATATATTCATATGAATTATAAATTAACCTTGGACCGTAAATATAAATAGGTATGTAGCTATGTGTTTGATTGATATTGATATCTGATACTGTTAATATAATACCTAGTTCTTCACCATCAATTGCATTTTCATTTACAGTCATGTAGTAAGTAAGTAAAACTTCCTCATTTGGATTTATAGTAGAAATTGTCTCTGATGAATTTTCGAACGTTACAACGCTATTCTCACTAAATATATCAACTGTTAAATTTGTTTCTGTAATTTCGCCATAGTTTTTTACTGGAATTGAAATTTCAATATATTCTCCTGGATTTACACGTCCATCATTATTACCAAATGTTTCACCATTGCCTTGTTGTAAGCCATCATTAATTCCTATTCCTTGAGAAATCGCACTTACTGACAAAAAGGAATTATTTATTGATATAACACCCTCATGAGGAATATGATTTCTCTTAATGACAGTTACATCAAGATTACCAACTGGAATATTCTCTAAATGAAAAAGAGCCAATCCGCTACCATTAGTCATTTTACTTTCAAAAATAATATCGTCATCCATAAGCAAAGTTACAAAAGCGTCTTTAATTGGGTTACTATTTTCATCTCTTACAATAATTTCAACTAAATTTGATCCAAATGACAAATTCTGATCATAAACTACATTCATTGTTTTTGGTGTATCTGTCCATAAAAGAGTAGCGGGATCTCCCATAAGATTATTCCAATGAGAAAAAATATCTACATAATTATTATAATTAGTGGGATAAGTCTTTATTAAATGCAACTTTCCATGCACCAATGCTTCCCCTGCAGTCAATGCCTCACCAGGAAAAAGTCCCCAATACATACCCATATTCATAATATTATTGTACATTGTATGAGTTCCAGAGGTTGCTGTGCCAACTGATGCAATTGCACCTTTTGGTGAGTTTTCACTGCCTGCTTCAAAAAATTGCTCGGACAATGATTCGCCTCCCCATGACCCTGCATAATCTCCGGTACCACATGTTAGAATTGTTGCAAAAGGGAGCATGAAACCGTTATTAGCATTATTAATCTGGGAAGCCCCAAAACCACTCACGCCAATGTATCCACGGTAATTTAAAAATAAGGTACCTTCATTCAATTTTGAACTCATGAAATTTGCCCATCCATTATTGTATTCATAAGATACATTTTCAACATCGTACTCATCTAAAATATCATTTAATGCCATATTTGTAATTATGGTCGAAACGCCTGAAGAAGATGGATCCCCAGCCAATGCTGCTTTTTCGTACCAATCTGTTCCTGTTTGAGTCAAAAATGTAGCTTTTTCATAGTGAATGATTTTATTTACTACTGTGGCTAATCCACTTGAACTACTAACTGAAAGTCTGCCTACAATAACATCTGGATAAATATCATCATTATCTAACAATCCATAGGGGTTATCTCCATTTCCCTGATATCCAGACCATGACTCAGTCCATGCAGGGATATTATAACTTCCGCCTGCATCACCTACTAATGTTATAAATTCTGGTTTTGGCTCATAATTTTCATAAGCATCTACGATGTGATTTTTTATCGCATTCGAACTTTCTCCAATTTCAGAAGTAGAAACAGTATAAGTTGTATAGCCTTGTTTATGTCTCCAATTAATAAGATTTTGAATATGATTATTATTTATAGAATTGCCACCGCATATAAACATAACTGAAGGTTTTTGAATATTTATATCTTCCGTTCTTAGGAAATTTGGTATAACACTTTCATACATTTTTATAAATGGTCTAGAATACACTGTTTCAGAAAAGTCTTCAACTCCATTGACTGGTGTAATTATTATCTCTACACTATTGTAAACTTCCAAACGTTTTTGCATTGGGAAATATTTGAAAGGAATAAATTCAATTGATATCACATCTATGCTTCTAAAAGTCTTTGGCTCGCTCACATTTAAATGTTTTTTTGGATAGCTTTGAAGTTTAGAGTATTGAACGTAGTTAAATTCACTTTTTTCAAATATTTGAACACCTTTATCATCTTCAAAGTAGGGTAATAATTCTACATTTTCAATGATATATGAGCTGTTAACGTTATATTCAATATTATAATTAAGCTTTGGGTCAACTCTGTATAATGAGGAAAAAGTTGGCATATCCGGCATACCCTGATCAAATACCTGCCCTGTGAAGTCATACTGTATTTTTTTATAATTATCAAAAGATTCAAATTTAATTTCATCAAGTTTCAAATGAAGTTTTCCACCATTCTCATACGATTCGTATTCATAATGATTAATTGACGGAGTTGAGGCAGCGACTATATTGAATGTAAGCACCAAATATATAAAAATTTTCATTGTTTTATTCTCAATTATTGTTGATTTAATTAATAATGTATTATTCTAAAAAATATTAAGATTTAAATTACTGAAACACAGCTTAATGGATAATTTGATTATGTATCAAGTTGTAATTTAATAACGAATTTATTACAAATTTCATTTAATAATTATTTAACCATAAAATCCTTCAAAAATCTTAAATAAAAAGCATAAAGAAATTGTTATAACTGCCGGATGTTATGTAAGTTATAAACAAATTTATTTTATTATAATAATTTTTTACTCAACATCTAAAAAAGGAGTTTTAATTGTCAAAATTTAACACTTTAAAGAAGAAAATAAATGAAGGATTTACGCTAGTTGAAATTCTAATTGTGGTTGTAATTATCGGTATTTTGGCTTCAGTGGCAATACCAACATATATGAAGTATGTGGAAAGAGGGTATGCATCCGATGCAAAAGTTCAGATAAAAAATATTTTAGAAAATGCAGAGATATATAGGCAAGAAACCGGTGAGTGGCCTATCGATGTTCAAATTATGCTCGATGAGGGTGCATTAGGCATGAAAAAATCAGTGCTAAATAAATGGGAATTTGATTTACAGCTTGAGGATGATCAAAACGGTACTTCAGGGCAAATTACTGCAACAAGTCTTCCTGGCATGAGCGGTGGAGAAGGAAAACAAATTATATATTTAGTGGATGAAGGTGAATACGTTGGATATGGTCAAAAAAGAGAACAGTAAATGAGTGTAAAAATTTATGACATGCTAGGCTACGCTTTAGAAAGTGGGGCTTCAGACTTACACTTGAGTGTCGGCTCCGTACCAATGGTAAGACTTCATGGTCATATGAAAAAGTTAGACATGCCAGTCATGACCCAATCAGTCATGAAAGAAATTAAAAATGATATCTTAGATGAAAATCAGAAAACAAGACTAGAAAAATATCTTGAAATCGATTTTTCAGCTAAACTTGAGGGGAAAGGTCGGTTCAGGGTTAATTTTTTCAATCAGATTAATGGATACTCCGCAGTGTTTCGTACAATACCATCCGCAGTTCAGTCGACTGAACAACTTAATATTCCCCCGATTCTGAATCAATTGGCATTGAAAGAAAAGGGGTTAATACTCTTGACAGGTCCGACTGGAAGCGGTAAATCAACTACATTGGCGGCAATGATCCAACATATTAATGAAAATAAAGACAAGCACATTATTACAATTGAAGATCCGGTTGAGTACTATCATGAGTCAAACAACTGTCTCATTAACCAAAGAGAGTTAGGTCAGTCAACCCATTCATTTGCAAATGCACTAAAATCAGCTTTGAGGGAAGATCCTGATGTGATATTAGTTGGTGAAATGAGGGATTTAGAAACAATTCAACTAGCATTAACCGCGGCAGAAACTGGTCACTTAGTATTAAGTACTTTACACACATCAAGTGCAGTTAAAACTATAGATAGGATCATTGATGTATTTCCAGCTGGTCAAAAATCACAAATTCGATCTATGTTGTCAGAAAGTTTACTTGCTGTAGTTGCTCAAAAACTTTTATCAAATAGCAAAAAAAACGGGAGAGTTCCTGCAAGCGAAATAATGATTGCCACCTCTGCAATTAGAAACTTAATTAGAGAAGATAAAATATATCAAATCCCTACTTTAATTCAATCAGGTAGCAAGGAAGGCATGCAAAGTTTAGATGGAGATCTCCAAAGACTACTAAACCAAGGAGTTATTGATAGAAATGAGGCTATTTCGGTTGCTGAAAATCCAAAAATTTTCGAACAGGGTATATTTTAAGTTAAATTGAATAAAAATATAAATCTAAAGGGTTTTACTCTTATTGAAGCAATGATTGGAGTACTAATTACGTCTCTTGCTGCATCAGCTATAATGTACGGCGTAAGTTCTGTAAATTTTACATTGAAAAAAATAAGAGTGAAAGAAAAGGCATATGAAGCTTTAAGAGACTAAACAGACTTTTTAAAAGCTAGAATAATGACAGAAGGGCCTGGAAACATAGGAGAGCCCTCTCAAAATGGAGAGGATGTGATTTTATTCAAAAATAAACAAGGAGAACCAGCTTATAAAGCGACATTGAATTATTTCCCAATCGAGAAAATTAGTAATTCAAATACAATTGGTGAAGTTTATTCACTAAGCACATATATCTTTTGGGATTTAAACGAAAATATACAAGATAGTATTATTTTTAACACTGTTCAATTTAAACTAAATTTATAGTGCAGAATAAAAGATATTATATTAATGGCTTTACTTTAGTTGAGATGATGTCGATTATTCTTATCAGTTCGATTTCTTTTTTAGGTATGTTTTACATATACACGGATGTTTCTAATAAATTCGAAAATGATTTAGTAAGATCTGAAGTTAAAACATACTGTAATTACACACTCGATGAAATGTCAAAATATATTAAAATGGCGGAAGATATTTCTTTTAACATATACGATCAAAATATTCAACTTATCACAGATGGTAATCTATTTGGAAGGAATTCGTTTTCACTCTCAAATGAAGAGGGTATCTTAATTAATGGAAACCCCATACACGATACCGATAGTAAAATTAATATTAATGGTAATAATTCGTTAAACAATCATGTAGTCAAATACAATTCAACCGAAGAAAATGGATTTATTCGATATATCATCGATGACTGGGATATATACACAAAGCCAAATATTGATGGAACTACAACCAATGAGAATTCAGACTTAAGAGAATCTACTATAATAGTAGAAATCAGTGTTAATTTGATAATGGGATGGGATGAAGAAAGGATTATTGAAAATATGACTTTCAAAAAAGAAACGTTTTCTCCAACTAATTACATACAATCAAGAAGTACATGATGCTACACCTAAAACGAAAAATCAATGGTTTTATACTTCCTACGACTGTAATTTTAACTATGGTTGGTGCTGGTATTGTATTTGGTTATTACCAAAAAGGTTTAGCTGAACATCATCGTGTAGAATTAAAAATAGCGAAAACAAAGGCTAAATACAATGCAACCTCTGGCTTGGCTATAAAGGCATATGAAGATTTATTCCTTGAAGAGGTGATGCTTAATAATTCCGACACCATTAGAAGATATAATGGGGACTACATTGAAAGAATGGGCAGTTATGACTCCGTATCGATAAGAATTAGAAAAAACAAAACGGGACAACTAATCAGAGTGGCTAAGTCAAAAGGATTCTCAGAAGTAAAAACATTTTGGGGAAACGGATCATTTATGCTCGAAGATTCCGTTCTGTTGGTAACTGAACCTCAAAAAACATTAGCAACATATTTATATCTAACCGCTAGTGAAAAAGCTGGTGGGGCTCCTCAAACCATGGAAAACGGTAATAGGAGAGAAGTAACGTTTGGTAGTGGAGATAATTTAAACGCAGGAGATATTCAAACCAATGGGCAATTAATTATGAGTGATTTTGGCTGTCCTGTATTCACAACAACAGTCACCATAACAGAACAATGTGTCCAAAATCCAGATGGTACATATGATACTGAAGTAAATTATCCAGATTTAGGTTTCTGTAATGAAAATCAAGTATTCCAAGGCAGCCCCCCACTTGATACACTTCCACCTGTATGTCTGCCCCCACCCTCCTTTGATTCAAAAAAAGCATTTGCAGATGTCAAATTAAATTCTACTGAGTTACTTAAATGGTCGCCTTTTGGTATGAAAGATACTCTGATCATGACAGAAATTGAATTTATCGCAGATGGTGGTTTTTTTGCAAGAAGATGGTGGTACCTAGTTCCTCCACATTTAAAGCCAAATTTATCTGTCATTCAAGCTAGTGCACCACAGGCTGATGATTTATACGGTGTAACAAATCCAAATATAGATTGTACAAATTCTATTGACTTAAAAACATGTGATCAGTATAATGAAGCACTATATAATTATCATGTAAAACAAATAAATTCTGAAGGCAATGAAGTTTTGATTGACCAGGATATCTCAAACTCACACGGTTTTCATCATTACGATACTCATGTTTATCAATTTGACCCTAACAATCCAAGTTCTGCATTTTCGCCAGGTTCTGACAATCTTTTAACTGAAGAATTTTATCCTTATAATAATCCTACTGCAATCCATGTTGAAGGTGGCCCAGTTTTGGTTCGCGGTACTTATCAGGGGAAATATACAATTATCACAGATGAATATATCACATACAGAAGGCATGCATGGTCCCCAAATTTTTCATCTCCAAAAGATACTCTATGGTGTAATATTTGGATCGTGGATGATGTGAAAAATGTTGATGCTACCTCTTGGGGAAGTCTTTACCATGTACAGCCTGACGAGGATTGTACCGGTGGATCTAGTAATGTTATGGGTTTAGTATCGGGTGCAAATGTTTTTGTTGCAAATACTAGAGCTAATGGAGCAAGAGGTGGATTGTATGGTACCAATGTAATAATACATGCCCATATTATAGCGTTCAATGAGTCTTTCTCTATGCATTACTGGCAAAATAGCACGCAAATACCATACGGGTGTGGTAATGGCTTATCATGGAATGCGGGTTATGGAGATTGTAATGGAGATCGTTTTGGAGGCAACTTTAGTGGTACTAGTGACATAAGGGGCACAGTAACTCTATGGGGTGGTGTTGTTCAAAAATATAGAGGATATATGAAAAGAAATAGTCCTGGACCATACAACATATCTCCTGGTATAGGTATGAACAAAAACTATAATTATGATAATAATTTAAAGTGTATCGACCCTCCACTATATCCTGAAAGCGTGTTCTGCGATGAACAAAGTTGTGGTGGTGGAATATCATCTGAAGATGAGAAAGAAATTAATTTAAAAATAGCAAGTTACAGGGAATTTTAAACCAATATGAGTATAGGTATTGATATAGGCTTATCAACAGTTAAAATTGTTGAAATAGTTAAAAATGGAAATAAATATTTTGTAGAAAAAGCAGGAATAAAACACCTGATCCCTGAACTATCAAAGTACAATCCAGATAAAATAAATAAATCACATTGGGTTTCTGCGATTCAAGATCTATCGAAAGAACTAGGTATTCAAACAAAAAAAGTAAAATGTATTACATCAAATATATCTGGAAAGAATGTAAGTGTCAGACAAATTACAACTTTAGAAATGAATAAAGAGGATTTAGAAGCAACACTGGAGCTAGAGGCAAAAAAATATATTCAACTAGATGGTTCTGACCCCGTAATAGATTTCCATATCATAGGCCAAAGCCAAACAGAAATAGATAAAATAAATCTCTTATATTTCGCTACAACAAAAAATATCGTACACAAACATAATGATATGATGAAAGAATCTGGTTTTAAAAATGGTTATTTTAATACGGACTCAATTGGCTTAATTAATTCATATCTTTGTCAAAATCAACTTCCACAGTCAGGCACAGATGTTTTTATAAATATTGGAAGTAGCTCTACTCAGATTATAATATGGGGTCAAAATCATCCCTTTTACGTTAGAGAAATTGAAATTGCAGGGTATCATTTTATCAAATATCTATCAGAAAAAAAACAAATTGATTTTGATCAAGCAAATAAAATTTTAATAGAGATGGGCGTAAATTTTAAAAACGATGGCAGCACAAATAAATCTAGTGGTATTCAAATTGAAGAAAAAACTATTTTTGATGCTCTAGTTGATGATATTAGAAAAACACTACGATACTACATGAAAAATAATAATCAAGCCTATTTTAATAAGTTTTTGATTGCTGGAGGATCTAGCAGTATACCAAACTTATCTGAATATATTTCAACTGAATTAAAAATTACAATTAATAAATTTAATCCTTTTGAAAATATGGAATTAAAAAATTCAATAAACAATAAATCACAATTTGCACTTGCTGCAGGTTTAGCCATAACGGGATTGGAGCAAAATTAAAATGGAAAATAAATTTGTTTTAATTAACTTGAACAAAACCGTAAGTAATGCAGAACTTCAAGAACTGCAACAAGAGAGAAAGAAGTGGATAATATTTACAGTTATAACTATGCTTATGGTAGCACTAGCTTTTTGGTTTATATCGATCAATAGTCAAGCGAATTTTATTATTAGTGAACGAAATAATGTTATCAATAAGCTTATTCAAGACACTGAAAATTTAAAAAATGAAGGTCAAATTAATTTATCCAAAAGAGATATAAATAATCTCATTAAAACAGAAGGTGAAAGGATAATCTGGAGTGAAAAATTAAAAATATTATCAGATATTACACCTGTTGATATGGCGATTACTGGACTGGAGTTCAAAAATTTGAAATTTACCATAAAAGGAATATCTAAAGTTCATGAAGACGAAAAAGAATTTCTGATTGTAGAACAGTTTATAAACATGCTCAAAACAAATGCTAGATTTTCAGATGATTTCAAAACAATAAAGTTTAAAGGTTCAGAACGAGATTTATCGAGAGGACAAGAGATTTTCAAGTTCACAATCGAAGCCGAACTAAATAAAAAATCTAAAAGAAAGCTGAGAAGGAAAAAATAATGAAACGAAACATGATTTTAATATCATCTGTAATAGGTTTTTTTATATTTTTACAATTAGGTGTCTCCTTTATATTCGCTGAAAAACCTAGTTTAATCAATAACTTAGAGGACGAAACCCAAGTCGCAAACGAAAAATTCATAACAGCTGAAATTTTATCAAATAGCTTAAATAAAGTATATGAACTTTTCCAAATTAATTTGTCTTCACAGATTAATCAGAGCCAAAATCAAGAATCTTCAATACCTTTCTTATCTGACCTAACAGAATTATTAACAAAATTGGAAATCAAAACTATTTTAATTAAGCCAAAAACAAAAGATAAAAAAGGTATGAACACATTAATTCCATATGAATTAGTCATAAATTGTTCTTTTGAAAAATTTGGTAAACTAATCACTGAACTAGAAAGCAATGAAAGGTTAATTGAGATTGAAGAATTTAATTTAGACAATGGGCTTGAGAGAATTAGATCTACGAATAAAGAACAGCAATTAAAATCGCAAGATATAACATTAAAAATAAGTACTATTACTCTTAATAAGATTAAAGGTAAAAAATCATGAATGCCAGAATGAAAGCGATTTGGAACTTAAGTATAGCTCTTGGATTAGTTGTGATTTTATTCTCAAGTTATCAACTTTATAATATTCAGGAAGAAATAAATATATTAAAACTAAATTTTGAAAATGAAGAAATCGGAACTGATAGATTGTTACAAAAAAATATAGAGAATCTTGAGGCAAATTTAAAAAAAAGAGATGAATTTAATTTTAATATTGAAAATTCACCAACTGACTTAACGAATGTTGTTCAATTTGATGGGTACGATCCTAGATTCAATAGGAATTCTAAAAATATATATGTTACGGCAATAATAAGTTCATCAAAGTCTAATAAAAATAAAGCAATTATATTGTATAGGGATAATGAGTTTACGTTAATGAAAGGTGATTCAATTGCAGGTGGTTTAATAACAGAAATTACTACAACCGAAGTTAAATTTAATAAAAATGGATCAGAATCCGTTTTTTATAAAGGTTTAGAAAAAGAAATTTAAAAATTTTAACCATAGGAGATAAATTTTTGATAGTAAAAAAAATATTCAATAAGGTCCTCATATGTTTCTTATTGCTCAATTTTTCATTCATTTCAGGTCAACCCAAAATAACATTACATGCAGAAAATAGTAGACTTTCAACTGTTTTATCAATTTTAGCCGAAGAAAGCGGATATAACATAGTAACAGGTCCAAATGTAAGTAAGGAAGATATGATATCAATTCATTTAGATGATGTTGATATTGAGCAGGCAATAAATTTAATCATAAGAGCTTCGGGTCTAGGGTATGAAATTGTTGGAAATTCAATTCTAGTTGCTGAGGCAAGTAAATTAAAAGCTGATGTAGGTATTACTTCTCAAGTTTATGACCTACAATATGCAAATGCTCAAGAAGTCTTAGAATTACTAAATAATATCACAGATCAAGTAACAGTTGATAAAACAGGTAATAAATTGTTAGTAAATGCAAGTCCAAAAAAATTAACTGAAATTTCTGAAATAATAAAAAAAGTAGATGTACCTGCTCTACAAATCATGTTAGAAGCAAAGTTAATTGAAGTTACAATTTCTGAAGATGAAAATCTTGGTATAGATTGGGCAAAGCTTGCACAAATTACAACTATCGTTGCAGAGAATGCACTTCCTATTAAATTACCAAACGGAAAAGAGACAGGTTCTGTATATCCTGGATATAATTTTAATACAGATAGTAATGGTGATATATATGAGGAAACCGGAACTTCATATAGTAGCGATGCTATCCCTACTATGCCCTTCGAAAGAATTGATCCGTTTGGAAAAGGAATACCTGGTTTCAGTCGATCATTGACAGCTTTTGACGTAACATTAGATATGATGCTAAAAAATAATCAAGCAGAAATTCTTGCAAACTCACAAGTAGTCACCTTAAATGGTAAAAATGCACACATTAAAATGGTTGATATTTTCCCATATGTTCTTTCAAGCGGTGGTGTTGGTGGACAAGTTCAAGTTCAAAGGGAAGAGATTGGAATTAAATTAGAGATACAACCAAATGTTAATACTGATGGGTATATAACAACCTCAGTTACACCTGAGGTTAGCTCAATATATGATTTTATTGGACCTGATAGAACGATACCTTGGGTAAAAAAACGTGAGTCAACCACAACAATTCGAGTTAAAGATAACGAGTCTATCATTATAGCGGGCTTACTATCTTCTGATAGGTCGTATGCAGAAGACAAAGTACCTTTTCTTTGGCGACTACCATATTTAGGAAAAAAGTTTTTTACACACACCGTCGAAAAAGAAAAGAAAACAGATTTAATTATTCAAATAACACCAAGAATAATTAAAGATCACTACAGCGGAATAATAAAAAGTGATTTACATAAGGATATTGAAAAAAATAGTCCTATTGAATTAAATGAAGAAAAAAAAGAATATTTCGATCCAGAATCTGGATTAAAGGAGAGTAAATGAGATTATCTAATTCAAAGTTATTATCATATAGTATTTTACTTGTTTTATTTTTAATACTAGCATGCGATAGCAGAGTTCCAACAAATGTAACAAATGAACCTGGAGACGGTGATATTAATCAGTTAAATGTTTGGGTTAACTCTGGATATATTGTTTTAGATGGTGTTAATTCGATTCCGCAAGATACTATTTATGCTCAGATTTTAGATGAAAATGGGGGTCCAATAAACGATGTTTCTGTTAATTTCGCAATTAAAAATGAAAACAGCTACGGATCTTTGAGTTCAATAAATGTTTCATCCGATTCAACAGGCATGGCAATGAGCATATATTCCATTCAACCTGGACAAATTCCAGACGAGGTTGATTCTGTTGAGATAGATATTGAAGTAACTGTGTCAAATAAATCAGAAATGATAAATTTATCATTTGATATAGACCCCACATGGAAATATCCTGAATTAAATGTTGATCCTAATGGATTTAATTTTTATCCAAATGTTGATGAGTTAATACATATCATTGGAACTGAAGAAAATATCAAGGTAATTTCAAAAAATTCAAACGGAGTTGGAATATGTAATGTTCCTGTATATTTTAGATTAGAAAATAATAATCAAAATATATCTTATGGGGAAATCAATCAATTGGTATCAGAGTCTTGCGAGAGTAATCAATCAAATAATGATGAAGATAATTCCGGCCAGACCA
>MDTA01196843.1_pt1 | contig 54315 bp, 54 predicted proteins | sample 811151 | NCBI WGS metagenome assembly MDTA01 (sample SAMN05326648, study PRJNA326480) | marine metagenome | isolation source: seawater | place: Indian Ocean: South | collected 2010
GTGGCGGTTCCGTTTCCAAGTGAGCGGGGCAATGGTGGTGCCTGGAGGGAGCTGTTTGGCCAGGGAGGGCCAAACTAACAGCGGCCATGGATGGCTTGAGCGGTCCCGGAAGGCACCACCATTGCACCGCGTCTCCGATACGGAGCACCACAGCCCGCACAACCGAATTGACACCACCCGGAAAAAATTCGAGTAACCTGTACCGGTCCTCAGACACACAAGGGTATTACCATGGGCGACGTGGTCCCCTTCCAGAAACCGGCCAAAAAGAAACCCAAAAAGGGCCTGTGCCAGCACGGCTTCCACAAATGGAAAGTGGTCAAGAACACCCGGTTCGACAGCCAGCAGGGCAAACTGGTCACCCGTTACCAGTGCGAGCGCTGTGGCAAACAGAAAGTCGAAGCGCGTTAGGAGGTACACCGACATGTTGGAAATGAAAACCGAGTGCGAACACTGCCACGACGCGCTGATCGAGCAGGGCGAAGTCTATATCTGTTCCTACGAGTGCACCTTCTGCGTGGACTGTTGCACCGCCCTGGGCGGGCTGTGCCCGAACTGCGGCGGCGAGCTGGTGCGCCGGCCGCGCCGTCCGCAAGGGGCGGAGACCGCGTGAGCGCGGCCGCCGCCGGCGCCGGCCATCAGGTCGATACCGCCAGCGGTTACCGGGTGCCGGTGACCTGGTACGCGGGCGCGCCGGACACACCGACGGTGGTGCTGCTGCCGGCGCTGGGCGTGGCGGCGCGCTTTTACGACAAGCTCGCCGCCACCCTGGCCGGGAGAGGGCTCAACGTGGCGGTGATGGAGCAGCGCGGCCAGGGCGACAGTGCGTTGCGGCCCGGCCGGCGCCACAACTGGGGCTTCGCCGAGGTGCTCGACAACGACCTGCCGGCGCTGCTGGATTGGGCCGAAGCGCGCCGGCCGGGCGCGCCGCTCCACCTGATGGGCCACAGCCTGGGCGGCCATTTCGCCGCCATCACCGCCGGGCGCTTCGCCGAACGCATCCACGGTTTAATTCTGGTGGCCACCGGCAGCCCCTGGTGGAAAGCCTTCGAGGGCGCGCGCACCCGGCCCGACGCCAAAAGCGTGCGCCGGCTGATCCGGCTGATTCCCGCCGCCGGCCTGCTGTTCGGTTACTTCCCCGGCGAGCGCATCGGCTTCGGCGGCAACGAGGCGCGCGGCGTCATGAACGACTGGCGCACCCTGGCGCAGCACAACCGCTACCGGGCCCGGGGCCTGGCGGAGGATCTGGACGCCGCCGTGGCCGGCTATACCGGGCCGGTGCTGGCGGTGCGGCTTGCCGACGACTCCCTGGCCCCGGAAGCGTCAGTGAACGCGGTGACGGACAAATTCCGCAACGCCCCGCTCCGCCAGCAGGTGATTACCGCCGACCAGCTCGGCGACCGCGCCGATCATTTCCGCTGGGCCCGCCAGGCCCGGGTGGTGGCCGATCTGGTCACGCCCTTTGTTGCCGGCCCGCGATAGCGGTAATCTTGCCCCTTCGCCCGGCAACCACCCGACCGTAACCGTATGGCCCGCCATTCCTCTGTCACCACAACCGTCCCGCCCGGAGCCCGCCCGTGAGCGGCCCCATTCTGATCTTCGACTCCGGGGTCGGCGGCCTGTCCGTGGTCAAGGCGCTGCGCGAGCAGATGCCGGGCGCGCCGCTGGCCTACGTGTGCGACAACGCGGCGCTGCCCTACGGCACCAAGGCGGACGCCTGGCTGGTGCGGCGCATCGTCCAGGTGTGTCGGGCGGCGGTGGCCGCCAGCGGCGCCCGGGTGCTGGTGGTGGCCTGCAACACCGCCAGCACCCTGGCGCTGGACGCGCTGCGCGACGCCCTGGCCATTCCGGTGGTGGGCACGGTGCCCGCCATCAAACCCGCCGCCGCGCTCAGCCGCAGCGGCGTGATCGGCCTGCTGGCCACCTCCGCCACCGTCACCCGCCCCTACACTGACAAACTGATCCACGACTTCGCCGGCCACTGCACCGTGGTGCGGGTGGCCGCCGACGGCCTGGTGGAGCAGGCCGAGCGGCTGCTCGCCGGCGAGCCGGTGGACGACGCCGTCATCGACGCCGGGCTGGCGCCGCTGTGGCGCGCGCCGACCCTGGACACCGTGGTGCTCGGCTGCACCCACTTCCCGCTGCTGCGCGACCGGCTCGACGCCCGCGCCCCGCGCCCGCTGCAATGGGTGGACTCCGGCAGCGCCATCGCCCGCCGCGTGGCGCAGGTGGCCGGCGCGCCGCTGGAAAGCCAGCCTGAACATCTCGCTCCGGCCTGGGCCACCGACCCGCGCCCCGAGGGGCTGACCCACGGTTTCCGCGCCTTCGGTTTCGCGCCGCCGGTCGCTCTGTCGGTACCGCTGCCCCAGCCGGTCTGATCGCTTCCCGGTTGCTCCATCTTGTGCGCAAGGGTGCTTTTAAATACTGTTCAAAAGAACAGTTTTTGGGGTGGAGAGGTATCGTGAAACCAAGAATGAGTTTATTGACGCTCGGTGTGCGGGATCTGGCGCGTTCGGTGCGGTTCTACGAGCAGGGTTTGGGGTTGCCGCGCATGCCGTCGCCGCCGGAAGTGGCGTTCTTCACGCTGAACGGCACCTGGCTGGGCCTCTACGGCCGTCAGGCGATGGCCGAGGAAGCCGGCGTAGCCAATGACGGCGGCGGCTTCGCCGGCTTTACCATCGCCCACAATGTGCATTCGGAGCAGGAGGTGGATCAGGTGCTGGCGCAGGCCGAGGCGGCCGGCGCCACCCTGGTGAAACCCGGGCACAGGGCCCACTGGGGCGGCTACCTGGGCTACTTTTCCGACCCGGACGGCTTCCTGTGGGAGGTGACCCATAACCCGGAGTTCTGGGTCGGTCCGGAAGACAACTAATCCGCTACCTCAATATCAGTCACGCCGCACGGGGCCGGTCAGCCATTGCTGGATCGCGCCGCGCGTGTCGGCGCTTTTGATGAGGCCCAGGTGGCCGACCCCTTCCAGCACCTTTACTTCGGCGTGGTCGGTGTGCTCGCGGAACAGGGGCGCGTAGGCGTCGCTGTTGAAGCTGCTGTCGGCGCTGCCGGCCAGCACCAGGGTGGGCGCGCTGAGCGCGGCGATGTCGGTGCCGTAGTCGTCGCGCGGGTGCATCGACGTCTGCATACGGTAGCTGTAGGCCAGGGTCTGGCTTCCGGCATCTTGAATTCGATCACCGTGAGGTCGTTCAGGCCGGTGATGCCGACGCCGTTGAGCAGGCCCAGCAGGATCAGCCGGAGTACTTTCGGGTCGGCCCAGTCCGAATTGCTTTCCGCGCTGGTGGGGGCACTGTGATGGATGTAGGGCGCCAGCAGGATGTAGCCGTCCACCGGCACCTGCGGGTCGCCGCCGGCGTGGCGTATCGCCAGGCCGCCGCCGCTGGAGTGGCCGGCCAGCAACAACGCCGCCTCGGGGTGCGCCCGGCGCACCAGGCCCAGGAAGTCGTCCAGGTCGTCCTCGAGCTGGCCGATGTAGTCCACGTCACCGCGCCGCACCGGGTCCGGGCCGTGGCCGCGCAGGTCCGGTGTGTAAACGCGCACGTCGCCGCTTTCCGCCAGGCCGGAGGCCAGCGGTTGCAGGTAGCCGCTGTGGTAGCCGGAGCCGTGCAGCAGCACGATCACCCGCGCCGCGTCGCCGCTGCCGGCGTATTCCCGGTAGTGCAAGGGCGTGCCGTCGCGGGCCTGGTACTTGTGCAGCGCCGGCGGCGGTGCGCCGCCGGTGACCCGATCGAAATCCATGCCGCCGTCCTGCTGACTCCAGAGCGGCGTGGCGAGCAAGAGGAGCAGGGCGCCGGTCAGTGCCGGCGCCCATGGAGGGGTGCGGCCGGTGCGCCACATAAGAGCCTCGTCGTCGTGCGTCTGGTGTCCGCACTGTGCGTTGTCATCGCGGTGGTCGCAAGGGCCGGGCCGTTCAACCCAGGATCATCACCGCCTGGCCGGCATTGATCTGCTGGCCCTCCTGGCGGGCGATGTGCACCACCTTGCCGGCTTCCGGCGCGGCCACTTCGATTTCCATTTTCATGGATTCCAGCACCGCCACCACCTGGCCCTCCTCGACACGGTCGCCTTCGGCCACGGTGAGCTTCCAGATGTTGCCGGCAGTGGGGGATTCCACCGGAGTGCCTTCCGGCAGGCTGTCCGCTTCCTCGGCGTTCAGGTCCTGCTGGGATTCGAAGTTGATCTGGCCGCTTGCCACCCAGCGCTGCAGTTCTTCGTCGAAGGCCCGGTTGCGGGCGTCGGTGAAGGCGCGGATGTCGGCGTCGTTGTCTTCCAGGAAGCGCTGGTACTCGCCCAGGTTGAAGGTGGTCTCCTCGACCCGGAACGGATAGCGGCCCTTGGGGAAGTCGCGGCGGATCCGTTGCAGCTCCTCGGCACTCACTTCATAGAAGCGGATCTGGTCGAAGAAGCGCAGCAGCCAGGGTTGGGTGAACGCCTCGGTGCGGTGGAAGCGGTTCCACATCTGCATGGTGCGGCCCACGAACTGATAGCCGCCGGGGCCTTCCATGCCGTACACGCACAGATAGGAGCCGCCGATGCCCACCGAGTTTTCCGCGGTCCAGGTGCGGGCCGGGTTGTACTTGGTGGTCACCAGCCGGTGGCGCGGGTCGTAGGGGGTGGCCACCGGCGCGCCCAGGTAGACGTCGCCCAGGCCCATCACCACATAGCTGGCCTCGAACAGGATCTTCTTCACCTCGTCGATGCTGTCCAGGCCGTTGATGCGGCGGATGAACTCGATGTTGCTGGGGCACCAGGGGGCGTCCTTGCGCACCGACTGCATGTATTTCTCGATCGCCAGGCGGCAGGCTTCGTCGTCCCAGCTCAGCGGCAGGTGGACGATGCGCGAGGGCACTTCCAGGTCGTCCTGCTTGTCCAGGGTCAGCTCGGCCCGTTTGAGCATTTCGAGCAGGTCCCGGCGCGGCAGCACGGATGGCTCGAAGTGCACCTGCAGGGAGCGGATGCCCGGGGTCAGCTCGAGAATGCCGTCGGGCTTTTCCTCTTCCAGCCACAGCATCAGCGCGTGGGCGCGGAACCGCAGCCGCAGGTCCAGCTCCAGCGGGCCGTATTCCACCAGCAGGTAGCGGTCGCCGGCGGCGCGGTAGACCACCTCCGGGCCGTCTTCCTTTTCTTCCAGCCGGTCCAGGACCGGCGTGGTGACCGGCGCCGCCGCCGGGGCCAGTGTCGGCGCGCTCAGCCCGGCCAGGCAGGCGTCCTGTTCCGCCGCCAGGCGGTCGGCGTCCTCCAGGCTGAGCGGCACGAAGCGCAGGCGGTCGCCGGCCTTGAGCTGGCCCAGTTTCCAGCGGTCCGCCGAGATCACCGTGGCGGGGCACACGAAGCCGCCCAGCGACGGCCCGTCCGGCCCCAGGATCACCGGCATGTCGCCGGTGAAGTCCACGGTGCCCACGGCGTAGGCGTTGTCGTGAATGTTGGACGGGTGCATGCCCGCTTCGCCGCCGTCGCTGCGCGCCCACTCCGGCTTCGGGCCCACCAGGCGGATGCCGGTGCGGCTGGAGTTGTAGTGCACCTGCCAGTCGGCGCTGAAGAAGGTGGCCATGTCGTCGTCGGTGAAAAAGTCCGGCGCGCCGTGGGGGCCGTAGATCACGCGCAGCTCCCAGGTGTCGCCCAGCGCCGGTTTCAGGCTGTCCGGCACCGCCACCGGGGCCGGGTCCGCCCCCGGGGGACCGAAGTGCAGCACGTCGCCGGTGCGGATGGCGCGCCCGCCGTGGCCGCCGAACTGCCCCAGGGTGAAGGTGCTGCGCGAGCCCAGGTAGGGCTGGCACTGCAGGCCGCCGGCGAGGGTCAGGTAGGCGCGGGCGCCGTCGCCGCGCACCTTGCCCAGCTTGAGGGTCTGGCCGGCGGCGACGGAAACCGCCTGGTAGTTGGGCACCGGCTCGCCGTCCAGGGTGGCGCCCATGTCGGCGCCGGTGAGGGCGATGCGGGTGCCGTGGTTAAAGCGCAGGGTGGGGCCGTTGAGGGTGAATTCCAGGCCGGCGGCGTCCTCGTCGTTGCCCAGCAGGCGGTTGCCGAGGCGGAAGCTGAGCGCGTCGAACGGGCCGGACGGCGGCACGCCGATCGGCCAGTAGCCGCGCCGGCCCGGGTAGTCCTGCACCGTGGTCAGGGTGCCGCCGGCGAGCACGTCCAGGGTGGTGGGGTGGTAGTCGAAATCGTTCAGGTAGCGGGTGGTCATTTCGCCGTTCTGGAACGCCCGGTCGGCGAGGATCGCCAGCACATAGTCGCGGTTGGTTTCGATGCCCTCCACGCAGGTGTGTTCCAGGGTGCGTTGCAGGGCGGCCAGCGCCGCGTCGCGATCCGCTTCGAAGACGATCAGCTTGGCCAGCATCGGGTCGTACAGCGGCGAGACCGTCAGGCCCGGTTCGATCCAGTGGTCGATGCGCAGCTTCTCGCCGTCGGCCTCTGGGAACTCGGCGGTGGTGAGCAGGCCGGCGCTGGGCTGGAAGTCCTTGTTGGGGTCTTCCGCGTACAGGCGCGCCTGCAGCGCGTGGCCGCGCGGCATGAGACCCTCACCCAGGCCCGCCAGCGGCGGCAGCTCGCCGGCGGCCAGCTGCACCATCCAGCGCACCAGGTCGATGCCGAACACCTGCTCGGTGACGCCGTGCTCCACCTGCAGGCGGGTGTTCACCTCCAGAAAGTAGAAACGGTTGCTGTCCTGGTCGAGGATGAATTCCACCGTGCCGGCGTTGCGGTAATCCACCGCCGCCACCAGGCGGCGGGCGGTGTCGTGCAGGGTGGCGCGCACCTCGTCGGGCAGGTTGGGCGCCGGGGTTTCTTCCAGCACTTTCTGGTGGCGGCGCTGGGCGGAGCAGTCCCGCTCGCCCAGGGCCAGTGCGCCGCCGGCGCCGTCGCCGAACACCTGCACTTCGATGTGGCGGGCGCGTTCAATGTATTTTTCCAGGAACACGCCGTCGTTGGAGAAGTTGTTGGCGCTCAGCCGGCGCACGCTGTCCCAGGCTTTTTCCAGGCCGGCGTCGTCATGGCAGATCTGCATGCCGATGCCGCCGCCGCCGGCGGTGCTTTTGAGCATCACCGGGTAGCCGATCTCGGCGGCGGCTTTGAGCGCCGCCGCCGGGTCATCCAGCAGGCCGGTGCCGGGCAGCAGCGGCACGTCGTTGTCCTCGGCCAGGGCGCGGGCGGTGTGTTTCAGGCCGAAGTCGCGCATCTGTTGCGCGGTGGGCCCGATGAAAGCGATGCCGTTGCTTTCGCACCGCTCGACGAATTCGGGGTTTTCACTGAGAAAGCCGTAGCCGGGGTGCACCGCGTCGATGCCGTGCTCGGCCATCAGCGCGAACAGCTTGTCCTGGTTCAGGTAGGTCTGCGCGGCGTTGCCGTCGCCCAGGTACAGCGCCTGGTCCGCCAGGGCCACGTGTCGGGATTCGGTGTCCGCGTCGGCGTAGATCGCCACGCTGGTGACGTCCAGATCCTTGAGGGTACGGATGATGCGGGTGGCGATGGCGCCGCGGTTGGCGATCAAAACCTTGTTGAACATGACGTCGGCTCTCTTGCGAGGGCGGGCCGTCCCGCCGTTGTGTTTCCTTGCGCCGGGGTCGTCCCCGGGGGCGTTTTCGGTGAACGCCGTTACCAGATCAGCACTTCAATGGGGGTCGGGTTGTAGCCGTTGCACGGGTTGTTGAGCTGCGGACAGTTGGAAATCAGCACGGTGGTGTTCATCAGTGCTTTCAGTTCCACGTACTTGCCCGGCGCGGAGATGCCGTCCTCGAAGGTGAGCCCGCCGTCGGCGGTCACCGGCACATTCATAAAGAAATTGATGTTGTGGGTGATGTCCCGTTTGCCGAGGCCGAACTCTTCGTGCTCGTTGACCGCCAACATCCAGCTGTCGCGGCAGGCGTGCATGCAGCGCTTTTCCAGGTCGTAGCGCACGGTGTTGCTCTCGGTGGCGCAGGCGCCGCCCAGGGTGTCGTGCCGGCCGCAGGTGTCGGCGGTGATTTCCAGCATCGGGTTGTTGCGGTTGGAGCGCAGCACCGTGCCGGCGGTGAGGTAGACGTTGCCCTGTTCGCGGATGGTGTCCATGGCGCTGTAACGCTCGGCGCTGTCGTCGGCATTGAAGAACAGGGTGTCGGCGGCCTGGTTGCCTTCCAGATCCAGAATCCGGACCGTCTCGCCTTTTTTCACCACTTTCAGAAAGTAGTCGCCGGCGGGGACGGCCTCCCGGAAGGTGGCGTCTTCGGGTTTCAGAATGCTTTCTTTGATCATCTTGTCCTCCTTACGGCTCAGGCTTCGTCCAGGTAGTACAGCCGGTTGTTTTCGAAGGCGCGGCCGTTCTCCGGGCGGAAGTTCAGGCAGTAGTCGTCCGCCGTCACCGGGTCGGCCTTGAGCATTTCCACATGCACCGGCTTCTTCGGGTATTCCGTGGCCGGGTTGAGCGGGTGCGGGCAGGTGTGCATCACCACCAGGGTTTCCATCTCGAAACGCAACGTGACCTGGGCGCCGGGTTTCGCCGCGGACGGGTCGAAGAACATCTTGCCGTCGTCGTCGGTGGCCACCTTGCTGAACAGATTGAGGTTGGCGGCCAGGTCCCGTTCGGTGAGGCCGTACTTGGCCAGCTCGGTGAGGAAGCTGGTGTGGCCGCTCAGGTACCAGTCGTTGTGGTGGTCCTGGTAGCGGTGCTCGCCGTACTTCTCCTTCACCTGTTGCGGGTGCAGGTTGCCGCACACGGTGTCGTGCCAGCCGAAGCTGTCCTCGACGATGGAGGCGAACACCCGGCCCATGTCCGAGTACAGGCAGTTGCCGCGGGTGAGCTTGAAGGTGTGCTGGCCCTTGAGGCTGTCCGGGGCGTTGTAGCGCTCCAGCTTTTCCTCCGGGTTGTAGAACAGCATGCCCACGTTGGCGCCGCCTTCCACGTCGGTGAGACGCAGGGCGGTGCCGCGCCGCATCCGGAAGGACCAGTGCGCGCCGCCGGGCAGGGTGTATTGGTAGAGCGGGGTTTGCATGGGGTTGCTCCTCGTTCTCTGGTTACGGGGTCGGTATCAGGCGCCCAGCACCCGGGCGGTGGAATCCACGCTCTGGGTGATCGACTGCAGGGTGCCTTTGTCGCTGTTGCCCACCGGCAGGTCGTAGGTAATGCGCGCGCCGTAGCTGCCGGGGGTCTGCGGGTCCAGCCGTTCCTTGTCGAACACCCACATGCGGGTGCCGAGGAAAAAGCCCTCCGCCAGGTCGTGGGTGATCATGAACACCGTCAGGTCCTGTTTGCGCCACAGGTCCAGCACCAGCTCGTGCATGTCCCTGCGGATGCCCGGGTCCAGGGCGCCGAAGGGTTCGTCCAGCAGCAGAATGCGCGGCTTCTTGATCAGCGCCTGGGCCAGCGCCAGGCGTTGCTGCATGCCGCCGGACAGCTCGTGGGGGTATTTGCCCAGGGCGTGGTCCAGCCCCACGGAGGCGAGCATTTCCTCGGCCTGCTCGCGCAGGGCGCGGCGCTTGCCGCCGAACACCCGGCCCAGCCAGCGGCTGCTTTCCAGTTCGCCGGCCAGCATCACGTTTTCCACCGCGGTGAGGTGGGGCAGCACGGAATAGCGCTGGAACACGATGCCCCGGGTCTCGTCCGGCTCGTCGGGGATCGGTTTGCCGTCCAGCAACAGTTGGCCACGGGTCGGGCTTTCGGTGCCCAGCATCATTTTCAGGAAGGTGGTCTTGCCGCAGCCGGAGGCGCCCACCACGGTGACGAACTCGCCTTCTTCCACCTTGGCGTTCAGGCGCTCCAGGACCACGTCCTGGCCGTACTCCTTCCAAAGATTCTTGATCTCGATGGCAGCCATATCGGTCTCCTTATTGCGCGCCGTGGAACCAGGGGTAGCGCCACTGGGAGTAACGCTTGAGGGCGAAGTCGAGGGCGAACGCCAGGAAAGTGATCCAGGCCACGTAGGGCAGAATCACGTCCATGGCCAGGTAGCGGCGCACCAGAAAGATGCGGTAGCCCAGGCCTTCGGTGGCGGCGATGGCTTCCGCGGCGATCAGGAACAGCCAGGCGGAGCCCAGGGACAGACGCACGGAACTGAGCAGGCGCGGCATGATCTGCGGCCACACCAGCCGGGTGATGATCTGCCAGGTGTTGGCGCCCAGGGTCTGCATCTTGATGATCTGTTCGGTGGGGATTTCCTCCGCCCGCTGCTGCAGATCGCGGATCAGAAAGGGGGTGATGCCGATGATGATCAACATCACCTTGGCCAGCTCGCCGAGCCCGAAAATGATGAACAGGATCGGCAGAATCGCCAGCGGCGGCACCAGCGACATGCCGGTGACCAGCGGCGAGATGCCGGCCCGGAACAGCGGCAGCGAGCCGGTGGCGATGCCCACCACCAGGCCGATCAGAGCACTGATCGCCACGCCGATGCCTAGCCGCTGCAGGCTGGCCAGGGTGTCCACCAGCAGGGTGTACTCGCCGCTGCGTTTGCTGGGCTCGAAGGCCATGCGCTCGATGGCGTCGGAGAAGCTGCTCAGGGAAGGCAGAAGTTTGTCGTTGGGGTTCGCGTCCAGTCGCGCGTCGGAGGCGACCAGGTACAACACCGCCAGGATCACGAAGGGCAGCAGCCCGAGGGCCCAGCGGCCCACCGGTCCGGCCTGGCGGTTGATCAGTTTCTTCATGGCGACCTCCTTGGTTACAGGCGATGAGGAATCCAATGACAGGGCGTCATCATGTCCTCCCGGGCTTTTGTCCCGCCGTGTAACCTCCCCGGCGCGCCGGGCGAAGGTCGACCGCTCTCGGACCAGGCATCGGCGGTGCCGACCGGAACCCTAGCGATCCATTGATAGCAAATTGTCGAGTCGTGATGGCAAAACCGGCCATTCGATTCCTGACATCGATACAGCAAAACCGATGCCAGGGTGGCCAAGGTGTTGTTTTGTAAGGGCTGGCGCCCGCAGGCGGGGCGTGACGGGGTCGTTTTGGGGCAGCGGTGTGCGCTTTATTGGTGCCCGGCGCCCCAGGGTGGGGCGCCGGGGTGGGAATCAGGGCTGCTCGATGAAGTCCATCAGGGCTTCCCAGCTCACCAGATCGGCCTCTTTGTCGTAGGCCAGCGGCAGCTCGAACCGTTTGCCGGTTTCGTCCGCCTTGGGGTTGGTGAAACCGTGCTGCACGCCCGGGAAGCTGAGCAGCTGGAACTGGGCGCCGGCCTGGGTGAGCTCCTCCACCAGGGCGCTCACCTGGTCCGCCGGCACCATCGGGTCGGCCTGGCCGGTGGCCACCAGCACGCGGGCGTCGATGTCGCCTTCGCCGGCGCGCTGGTTGGTGCCTAGGGTGCCGTGGAAGCTGGCCACGCCGGCCAGGTCGTTGCCCTTGCGCGCCTGTTCCAGCACCACGCCGCCGCCGAAGCAGTAACCCACCGCGAAGATGCGCTCGTCGTCCACGTACTGCTGATCACGCAGTATGGTTTTGGCGGCGTTGAAGCGCGCGGTCAGTTTTTCCGGTTCCGACAACGCCTGCTCCATGAACGCCTTGGCGTCCTTGGGGTGGCTGGCCACCTGGCCGTCGCCGTACATGTCCACCGCCAGGGCCACATAGCCCTCCTCGGCAAGCAGGCGGGCGCGGTTGCGGGCGTAGTCATTGAGCCCCCACCATTCGTGCACCACGATCACGCCGGCGGTGGTGCGGTCCAGGTCCTCGTCCATGAACAGCACGCCCTTGCCCAGACCACCGGGCAGTTTCACGGTCTTTTCCGCCACGTCCGCGATGGCGATACCGCTCAGCATCAGCAGGCCCAGCACAATACTCAGTCGTTTCATGGTCGCATCCTTCTTGGTTGGTGGTGATCTCACTCGTCCCACACCCAGCGCAACGGTTCGCCGAAATCGTCATAGATCAGTTTGCGCCGTGGCCGGCGCTTGTGCGTGGGGCGGGTGGTTTTGCGTTTGCGCGCGTCGATCGCCGCCGCCACCGCTGAAATGTCCGTGCGGGTGGCGCGTGGCGCCTGGGAAAACGGAAAAGCACGCTTTCCCTGGGGCTGCGCCGGGTCATTGCCGGAAACGCCGTGCGGCACTTCCTTAATGCGTCCGCCGTGGGAGAGAAAACGCTCCATATCCCGTTGCAGGCGCCGGCGCTGCTGTTCCTTACTATTGCGGACTTTCATCGGGTCGGGGGGATCGGGCAAGTAGCCTTCCACCATAGCAGTGCAAGGCAGGGGCGAGAAGACGCCGGGCCCCGATGGGCCTAAAAGGTATAGACAGTGGCGCCGGCGACATCGGGAAGGGGCAGGCCCTGGTTGGCGCGGATACCGGTGGGAACATTCCGGCCGGAGGGCCAACTGTCCTGGGACTCGGTTTCTTCATCGGCGGCGTCCAGGGAGGGCAGCCGCGGCGGCTCGCCGGCGCTCGCCATGCCCGCCACCAGCATAAGCAGCCCCAGCACTGAATATCGGATCATAACCACCTCCCCCTTGATGTGTGCGGGAATAGTGGTCGGCGCCGGGTCAAGGCGGCGCGAAGGCGGCCCCCGCCGGCGTTTTCAGCGGGGTCGCCTCGCGCCCGGGGAGGCTTACAGGCCCTTGTCGAGGGTCTCCGAGGGTGCGGGCGTATCGCCGGCGCGCAGCGGGTTGCAGTTCTTGATCACCACCTTGCCTTCCAGCACGTTACCCCGTGAATATTCCTGGAAGATGCAGCGGTTGGTCTCCGGGTCGTAGTTTTCGATCCACAGGTTGTCGCCTTTCCAGGTGGCCGCCACGTGCTGGTGCCCTTCTTCCACGGTCACGTTCATGGTGCCGCCAAGGCGCTTGACGAAAATCTGTTCCAGCCAAAAATAGTAGAGCAGGGTGCTGAGCAGCCAGATCACCACGGCGGTGATGAGCGCCGGTTTCCACTTGCCCATGCGGACGCCGATGCCGAACAGGGCCAGGAAGATAGCGGCCGCCACCAGCAGCCAATAAAGGTAGGTGATCATGCGAAGCTCCTTGTTTCAGGCTATTGTTGTTTCGATGCGAAGATATCCATTGATGATAGCAACTCCCGGGAAAACAGGTGTAAAACCGTGAAACAGAGCACGGTGCCGGCGGCCGGCGACTGGTGGGTGTACATGCTGCGCTGCGCCGACGGCTCCCTGTACACCGGCGTCACCACCGACGTGCTGCGCCGCTGGCAGGAACACAACGACGGCCCGCGCGGCGCCCGCTACACCCGCGCCCGGCGGCCGGTGGCCCTGGTGATGTGCGTGGCGGTGCCCGGGCGGGCCGCCGCCGGCCGCCTGGAGGTGCGCCTCAAGGCCCTGTCCCGCCCGCGCAAGGAAAAACTGATTCAGGCGGTCACCGGGGTTTCGGTTGCTAATCCACCGGGGAATTGCTTGACTGCGTCCACTTCTGAATTGGAGAACCCGGAATGAACTTTTGGCGTGCTTTCATGCTGATGTGGCTGGCGGTATCGCTGGCCGGCTGCGGCATCAACAATATTCCCACCTACGACGAGCAGGTGAAGGCCGCCTGGTCCCAGGTGCAGAACCAGTACCAGCGCCGCGCCGACCTGGTGCCCAATCTGGTCAACACCGTGCAGGGCTTCGCCGACCAGGAGCGCGAAGTGCTGGTGGAGGTCACCGAGGCCCGCTCCAAGGTGGGCTCGATTCAAATGGACGAGAGCATTCTCGACGACCCGCAGAAATTCCAGCAGTTCGAGCAGGCGCAGAGCCAGCTCGGCTCCGCGCTGCAGCGGCTGATGGTGGTGGTGGAGCGCTACCCGGACCTGAAATCCAACCAGAACTTCCTGACCCTGCAGGCTCAGCTGGAAGGCACCGAGAATCGCATCGCGGTGGCGCGCCGGGATTACATCCAGGCGGTGCAGCAGTACAACACCGAGATCCGCACCTTCCCGGGCCGCCTCTGGCACAGCGTGCTGTACAGCGAACTGGAACAGCGCGAAAACTTCGAAGCCACCACGGAGAACGCCGACCAGGCGCCCTCCGTTAACTTCGAATGAGTACCGCGCTGACCCCCAACCGTCTCGGCGCCGCGCTGCGGCTCGGCGCCCTGCTGATGCTGGCGGCGCTGGCGCTGCCGGTGTCCGCCGCCCCGGACTTCCCGGAACTCACCGGCCGCGTGGTCGACAACGCCGAGCTGCTGTCGCCGGCCCAGGAACAGGCGCTCACCGAGCGGCTGGCCGCCGAAGAGCAACAAAGCTCCAACCAGATCGTGGTGGTCACCCTGGCGGACCTGCAGGGCTATGACATCGCCGATTACGGCGTGCGGCTGGGCCGCGAGTGGGGCATCGGCCAGGAGGGCACCGACAACGGCGCCCTGCTGATCATCGCGCCCAACGAGCGCAAGGTGCGTATCGAAGTGGGCTACGGCCTGGAAGGGGCGCTCACCGACGCCACCTCTTCCAGCATCATCCGCAACGACATCCAGCCCGCCTTCCGGCAAGGGGATTTCGCCGGCGGCATCAACGCGGCCCTCACCTCGATCTTCGCCGCCATCCAGGGCGAGTATCAGGCCCCGGCCGGCGGCGGCGACGCCGACCGGAAAGAAGCCTCCAGCCTGCAGGCGCTGCTCTACCTGATCGGCCTGGTGGTGTTCACCTTCTTTCTGTCGTTCGGTGGCCTGGGCCGTAAAGGCGGCCGCCGCGGCGGCGCCGGCCTGATGTTCCTGCCCATGGGCATGGGCGGCTTCGGCGGCGGAGGCGGCGGTGGTTTCGGTGGCGGCGGCTTCGGCGGCGGCGGTGGTGGTTTCGGAGGCGGTGGCGCCTCGGGAGGTTGGTAATGTTATTGAATGAAGAGAACCAGAAACGGGTCGCCCGGGCGATTGCCGCCATTGAAAGAGACACCGACGCCGAGGTGGTCACCGTGCTGGCCCGCCAGGCCGACGACTACCGCTACATCCCGATGATGTGGGCGGCGCTGCTGTCGCTGCTGGTGCCCCTGGCGCTGGCGTTCATGCCGGTGGGCCTGGACGCCCTGGAAACCCTGCTCGCCCAGTGGACCGTGCTGGTGGTGCTGGCGGTGCTGTTTCGCTGGCCGCCGCTGATGATGAAGCTGGTGCCCAAGCGCGTGAAGCACTGGCGCGCCGCCAACCTGGCCCGGCGCACCTTCCTCGACCAGGGCCTGCACCACACCCGTGGTGGCCACGGCGTGCTGATCTTCGTCAGCGAAGCGGAGCACTACGTGGAGATTCTCGTCGATCGAGGCGTGGCCCAGCATGTGCCGGACGAAACCTGGAAGAAGATCGTCGACACCTTCACCGCCCACGTCCAGCAGGGCGAGGTGCTCAACGGCTTCCTGGAGTGCATCGCCTCCTGCGGCGACCAGCTGATCATCAAGGTGCCCGCCACCGAGAAGAAAAACGAGCTGCCCAATCACCTGGTTATCCTTTAACCGGCTGCCCCTAACCGGGCATCCTGGTGCGGGTGGGCCTTGTGGGAGCGGGCCCCGCCCGCGAAAGGGAGCGAAGCTCCCGGCAGGATCCCAGAGATGTCTGACAGCAGCACCATCAGCCTCTCTGGGATCCAGCCGGCCGGCAAGCCGGCCTTTCGCTTGCAAGGCAAGCTCCTACAATCCGAGCTTCGTAGAAAGGTCCGGGCGCTCTCTCTGAAAGGGTGGAGCTGACCCGTGGCGGTTCCGCTGCCGAGTGAGCGGGGCAATGGTGGTGCCTGGAGGGAGCTGTTTGGCCAGGGAGGGCCAAACTAACAGCGGCCAGGGATGGCTTGAGCGGTCCCGGAAGGCACCACCATTGCACCGCGTCTCGGATACGGAGCACCGAACATCCAAAGAGCCCACCCCTGGAGAACGGCGCAAAAAAAAGCCGGCGGGGAGCCGGCTTGAGGAATGATCGCGTCGCGATCCGGGAAGTCAGAGGGGGGTGAGGCGGTCAGGCCGCCTCTTCCAGAGCGTGGGCCACCAGCTCGTCGAACTGCTCCAGGAACTCACGGTTGTCGTGGTCCCAGGGATGGAAGCCGGGCTTGAACCAATCCAGCCAGGCCCTGGCGGTGTAGCGGAAGATGCCTTTCTTGCCCAGGGTGTGCCGCGCGACCGCGCGCCAGCCCTTGCCGTCGAACAGGCCGCCGCTGACGCGCACGTTGTGCAGGTAGAACGGCAGGAACAGGGCGAAGAACACACTGGTGGAGAACACCAGCGCGAAGCTGCGCATGGCGTAGGCGCCGACCTGGTCGTCACTGCCCACCGCCAGCCGGTAGACATCGAACGCCACCGCTTTATGCTCGGTCTCTTCCAGGGCGTGCCAGTTCCACAGGGCGCGGTAGCCCTCATCGGAGCCTTCCATGATCTCCGGCAGGCTGAGCAGGCCGTCGGCGAGGATCGCGGTGAGGTGCTCCAGGGCCACGGTGCCGGCCAGCTGGAAGGACGCCGGGGTGTATTTCTGCACCGCCTTGAGCAGATTGTCGACCAGCTGCTCCTGGGCTTCGATGGGCACGCCGGCCTCATTGACGAAGCCGTTGTACTCTTCGTGCTCGCGGCCGTGCATGGCTTCCTGGCCAATAAAGGCGGTCACCGCCTTCTTCAGTTCCGGGTCCTGGACGACATCGCGATAGTGGCGCACGCTGTCGATAAAGAAGCGTTCGCCAACCGGGAAAAACAGGCTCAGGGTATTGAGAAACTGGCTCACGTTGCGCCCGTCCTGGTGCCAGGTCAGCGCTTTGCTGGGGTTCAGCTTGAAGCGCAGGTTCCGGCGGGTGGGCAGTATGTTGATCGCCATGGTTAAGTACCTCTGATGATTGTTACATTGAACGATGATACATTCGCCCGCGCAGTGGGCAAGTGGCCCTTGGTTAAGGAAGGCATGTCGTGACGGCAAATAAACAAGAAAAGGCAAATCGTTTACTTGAGGCGCTGATCGCCCATCTCAGCGAGTCCCTCGACCCGGACCGCCTGGACGACTGGCTGGAACAGGAGCTGGACGCTCTGCTGGCTCAGGCCGACACGGTGCGCCTGAATGAAGCGGTGACCGCCGAGCAGATCGGCGTCACGGTGCGCAAATACGCGGTGCAGATGGAGCTGGGCGGCGGCATTCCGGAGCTGGTGGGCGAGATGGTGGACCGTCTCTATAACCACGGTATCCAGGGAGAGCGCCGGGTCGGCGAGCTGGTGGACGAGAGCACCGTGGCGGCGCTGGTCGACAAGGTGCTGGAGATCCCGCTGTCCCGGCGGGGCGTGGGCTGGCTGAGCAGCAACCCGGTGTTGCTGGCGCTGCTGGCCGGCGGCGCCCATCTGGGCCTCAAGACCTGGCTGCACCAGGGCATCCCGGAAAGCCTGCGGGGCCTGGTGGGGCGGCGGTTGCCGCCGCGCTGGCGGGCCAGCCTGGAGATGCGTCTGCAGGAGTGGCTGCTGGAGCGCACCGAGGCGCTGCTGTCCGACCCCTGGCTGTACAGCGACGATAACCTGGGCGAGCTGCGCGAACTGGTGCTGGTGGCCTGGCAGGACTTCGCCGAGCGCCCGGTGACCGAGTTGCGCGAGCTGCTCAGCAGCGAGGACATCCAGGAACTGTTCGTGATCGGCTATGACTTCTGGCGGGAGTTCCGGCACAGCGACTATTTCGCCACCATGCTGGACACCGGCATCAATGCCTTCTTCGAAAAGTACGGCGACACCACCCTGCGCGACCTGATTGACGAAGTGGGCATCGCCCGCGACGACCTGCTCGATGACGCCCACCGTTTCGCGCCGCCGGTGCTGCGGCTGCTGCGCGAGCGTGGCCTGCTGGACGCCTGGCTGCGCCGTCATCTGGCGCCGTTTTTCGAGAAGCCGGAGACCCTGGCGATTCTCGACGAATAGCCGCTTACAGCGGCGATACAGGATACAGGGTGCAGGATTCAGGAGAGGGCACAGCGGTAAACTTTCACCCTGTATCCTGTATCCTGAATCCTGTATCGCCGCCAAAGGCGGCTAGGCGGGGCCGTCCCCGGCCCGGTCCTGCTGCTGCCGGGAGAGGATGTCGTGGAGTTCGTCCTCCGGCACCGGTCGGCTGATCAGGTAGCCCTGAATGCTGTCGCAGCCCATTTCGCGCAGGATGTTCAGGTGCTGGTCGGTTTCCACCCCTTCCGCCACCACGCTCATGGTCAGGCTGTGCGCCATCTCGATGATGGCCCGGGTGATGGCCGCGTCGTCCGGGTTGTCCGCCAGGTCGGTGATGAAGGTGCGGTCGATCTTGAGCGTATCCACCGGGAACCGCTTCAGGTAGTTAAGCGATGAGTAACCGGTGCCGAAGTCGTCCAGGGACAGGCCCACGCCGCGGGCGCGCAGCCGCTCCAGCAGGGCGATGTTCTGGTCCATGTCTTCCATGATCAGGCTCTCTGTGAGCTCCAGTTCCAGCAGTTCCGCCGGCAGGCCGGTGAGCGCCAGGATGCGGTCCACCACGTCCGCCAGGTTGCCTTTGCGGAACTGATGGGCGGACAGGTTCACCGACACGCGGATATCGCCCAGCCCCCGATCCAGCCACTGCCGCGCCTGACGGCAGGCGCGCTCCAGCACCAGCTCGCCGATCGCGGAAATCAGGCCGGATTCTTCCGCCAGGGGAATGAACTCGGACGGCGCCAGCAGGCCCATGGTCGGGTGCTGCCAGCGCACCAGCGCTTCCACCGATGAGATGCGGCTGTCCGCCAGGTCCATCTTGGGCTGGTAGTGGACCACGAATTCGTTCTTGAAGATCGCCTTGCGCAGGCTGGTCTCCAGCGCCAGCTGTTCCACCGACGCCATCTGCATGCCGGTACGGTAGAACTGGAAATTATTGCCGCCGCTGCGTTTCGCCTGGTGCACCGCCATTTCCGCCTGGTTGATCATCGACTGGGCTTCCTGGCCCGGGTTGGGGAACACGCTGATGCCGATGCTGGCGCCCAGCAGCAGTTCATGGCCGTCGATCAGGAACGGCTTTTTCATCATGTTGATCAGTTTCTGGCAGAGCACGCCGATCTGCGCTTCGGCGCCGCAGTTTTCCAGCACCAGGGTAAATTCGTCGCCGCCCACCCGGGCCAGGTTTTCGTCGTTGACGCCGCACCGGCAGATGCGCTCCGCGGCCAGCTTGAGCAGGCGGTCGCCGATTTCATGGCCGAGGCTTTCGTTGATCGGTTTGAAGCGGTCCAGGTCGATCATCAGCAGCGCCGCTTTTTCCCGGTTCAGCCGCGCCAGGGTCAGCGCCCGCTGCAGGCGTTCGCGGAACAGCGCCCGGTTGGGCAGGCCGGTGAGGCGGTCGTAGTTGGAGAGAAACTGCACCCGTTCCTCGGCTTCCTTGCGAGAGGTAAGATCGGACAGCATCCCCACATAGCGGATCACCCGTTGTTTCTCGTCCAGCACGCTGCTGATCTGCAGCCATTCCGGGAAGGGCTCGCCGTTGCGCCGCCGTTCGTTGATCTCGCCTTCCCAGAACCCGGTGCGGCGCAGCGCCAGGGTGATCGCGCGGTAAGTGCTGCGGTTGCGGTCGATGTGGTCGGTGTCGGCGATGGTGCGGCCGAGCACGTCCTGCTCCGGGTAGCCGGTGATCTGCTCGAAGCGGGCGTTCACCGCCAGGAACTGGAAGTTGCGGTTCAGAATGAAGATGCCTTCCGGGGCGTTCTCGAACACCGTCGCCGCCAGCCGCTGCTGTTCCTGGGCTTCGCGGGTGGCGGTGATGTCCCGGCGGGTGCCGATCATGCGCAGGGCGCGGCCCTTGTCGTTCCAGTCCACCACCCGGCCTTCGTCCTCGATCCAGCACCAGGGGCCCTCGGCGTGGCGCAGCCGGTAGATGGCGTGGTAACGGTCGGTCTCGCCCTTGAAGTGGGCGATCATGGCGCGGCGGATGGCGGGGAAATCGTCCGGGTGGACCAGTTGCTGCAGGTCGCCGAAGAAGTTTCTGAAATACTCGCTTTCGTAGCCCAGCAGCCGGTCGAAGTTGGTGTGGTAATTGGTGCCGGTGACCAGATTCCAGTCCCACAGCCCGATGTTGCTGGCGTCCAGCGCCAGTTGCAGGCGCTCGCCGGTGGCGCTTAATTCCCGGTTGGCCTGCTCCAGGGCGCGGGTGCGGTCGCTGACCATGGACTCCAGCCGGTCGTTGGCTTCCTGCAGGCGCCGGCGCGCCTCCTTGCGTTCCATGATTTCGTCGGCCAGTTTTTCATTGAGCGCTTCGGCGTTGGCCCGCGCCCGGTCCAGATAGTCGATCAACGCGGTGTTGCTGATCTGCAGATCCAGGGCCTGGTGCGTGGTCATATTGATGCGGCGGGCGGCGACGAACAGAAAGGCGCCGGTGGCCACCAGCATTGCCGCCAGGGCGGGCTCGTTGTCGTTGGCCAGCAGCAGCTGCACGCACGACGGCGCCAGCAGGCAAATCTGATACATGAGTACGGTGGGCAAATGGCTGCTGTACGCCGACAGCGCCAGGATGCTCAGGCCGGTGCCCAGGCTGCTCATGGTCAGCTGCGCGTAGAGCATCGACTCGGAGAGCAGGGTGTCCGTGGGGTTGAACAGAAAGCCGCCGATGCCCATCGCCACCGCGGTGGCCAGCACGCTCACCGACACCTTGCGCAGATCGGCGCGGTCGCCGTTGCGCAGCGGCCGGCTCAACAGCAGCCAGCTCACCCGGGCAAGAATCAGCGTGGTGACCGCCAGTGCCCACACCAGCAAGGTGGCGCGCGGCACCGGCGAGTCCCAGTAAGCCCAGGTCGCCGCGATCACCGCCAGGCCTTCCAGCACGTTCATGCCTTTGATCCCGGAAAGGAGATGCTGGCATTGAGCGCGGGTCACGGCCTGCTGCTGCTTGCTTGGTTGTGACTCGAATGCTGTCGACACGGATAAAGATTCCAGGCTCGGAGCCTTGGGCGCCGGTGAGTAAGTCGCTCCCGCGTATGGCTCGGGAACCCGTAGGCATAAGTGACGCCCGGCTTTTTCTTTGGCAGTTTACCCAGCCCCACCGCGAAGGGAAACCGGATCACCGGGGCTGCGTCACAACCTGCCGCGCCAAAGCGGCGGTTCTGGTAAACTCCGCCGCCATGGATGATGTGACTTCCCTTATTGAAGGCCTTAACCCGGCTCAGCGCGACGCGGTGACCGCCGAAGACCGGCACCTGCTGGTGCTGGCCGGTGCCGGCTCGGGCAAGACCCGGGTGCTGGTGCACCGTATCGCCTGGCAGATCGCCACCGAACAGGCGTCGCCGTTCGGTATTCTCGCCGTGACATTCACCAACAAGGCGGCGGCGGAAATGCGCGGCCGCATCGAGCAGCTGCTCGACATGCCCGCCGGCGGCATGTGGGTGGGCACCTTCCACGGCATCGCCCACCGCCTGCTGCGCCAGCACTGGCAGGAAGCGGGCCTGCCGCAGAACTTCGAGATCATCGACGCCGACGATCAGCAGCGTCTGATCAAGCGGGTGATCCGCGAGTTGGGGCTGGACGAACAGCGCTGGCCGGCGCGCCAGGCCACCTGGTTCATCAACGGCCAGAAGGACGAGGGCCTGCGCGCCGCGCATATGGACGTGGCCGGCGGCGACCTGTTTCTGCAGACCATGCAGAAAATCTATCTGGCCTACGAGGAAGCCTGCGCCCGGGGCGGCCTGGTGGACTTCAACGAGATGCTGCTGCGTGTGCTGGAGCTGTTCCGCGACAACGACGAGCTGCGCGGGCACTATCAGCGCCGCTTCCGGCACATTCTGGTGGACGAGTTTCAGGACACCAACGCCATTCAGTACGCCTGGCTGCGGCTGCTCACCAACGACGACAACGCCGCCACCATCGTCGGCGACGACGACCAGTCCATCTACGGCTGGCGCGGCGCCAAGATCGAGAACATCCACAAGTTCAGCCGTGACTTCCCCGACACCCGTACCGTGCGCCTGGAGCAGAACTACCGCTCCACCGGCACCATCCTGAACGCCGCCAACGCGGTGATCAGCGTCAACAGTGACCGGCTCGGCAAGGAGCTGTGGACCGACGGCGGCGACGGCGAGCCGATCCGCCTGTACGCCGGGTTCAACGAGGTGGACGAAGCGCGCTTTATCGCCGGCAAGGTGGAAAGCCTGGGCCAGCAGGGCATGGCGCGCCGGGAAATGGCGGTGCTGTACCGCTCCAACGCCCAGTCCCGGGTGCTGGAGGAGGCCTTTCTGCAGGCCGGTATTCCGTACCGCATCTACGGCGGCCAGCGCTTCTTCGAGCGCGCCGAGATCAAGAACGCCTTGGCCTACCTGCGCCTGCTCAACAACCGCCGGGCGGACGCCGCCTTCGAGCGGGTGGTCAACACCCCCACCCGGGGCATCGGCGCCAAGACCCTGGAGATCCTCCGCGATCTGGCCCGCCAGCGCGGCGTGCCGCTGTGGGACGCGGCGGCGGCGCTGATCAACGAGCGGCTGCTCACCGCCCGCGCCGGCAATGCCTTGCTCGCCTTCCTCAAGCTGGTGGACAAGCTGGCCGAGGAAACCGAAGGGTTAGGGCTGGCGGAAACCACCGAACACGTGATCGCCGCCAGCGGCCTGCTGGATTACCACGGCCAGGACAAGGGCGAAAAAGCCCAGCAGCGCCTGGACAACCTGCGCGAGCTGGTTTCCGCCACCCGCCAGTTCGGTGACGAAGAGGGCGAGGAGGATCCGCTCAGCGCCTTCCTGGACCACGCCGCGCTGGAATCCGGCGAAGGCCAGGCCGATGCCCATGAGGACGCGGTGCAGATGATGACCCTGCACTCCGCCAAGGGGCTGGAATTTCCGGTGGTGTTCATCACCGGCCTGGAAGAGGGCCTGTTCCCGCATCAGATGTCCTCGGACGATCCGGTGCGTCTCGCCGAAGAGCGCCGGCTCTGTTACGTGGGGCTGACCCGGGCAATGCGCGAGCTCTACCTGACCCACGCGGAAAGTCGGCGCCTGTACGGCAACGAAACGCTCAATCCGCCCAGCCGCTTCCTGCGCGAAATTCCCGCCGAGCTGGTGGAAGAGGTGCGCGCCCGGGCCGGCTTCAGCCGTCCGCTGGGCGGCGGTGGCGGGGGGCCGCGCCAGCAGGACGCCAATGGTATTGTGTTGGGGGCGCGCGTCCTGCATCCCAAATTCGGTGAGGGCACGGTGCTGCATTTCGAGGGCCAGGGGCCCAATGCGCGGCTGCAAATCAACTTCGACGGCGTCGGCACCAAATGGCTGGTCAGCCAGTACGCCCGACTCGATGTGATCTAGGGCCGCCCGGCGGCCCACTAACAATAAAACCAACGGGAGAGTTCCATGGATCGTCGTAAATTCGTCTCCGCGCTGGGCCTCGGCCTGGGCGCCGCGGCGCTGGCCGGTTGCGGCCAGAACGAAAGCGAGAACAAGCCGGCCGCCGGCGGCGACAACGCCCCGGCCAAAGCCGCCGATAACGAAGTCCGCGAGTGGAAGCTGGTCACCGCCTGGCCGAAGAATTACCCGGGCCTGGGCACCGGCGCCAACCGCTTCGCGGAACGGGTCACCGCCATGTCCGGCGGCCGTCTGACCATCAAGGTGCACGGCGCCGGCGAGCTGGTGCCGGCCATGGGCGTGTTCGACGCGGTGCGCGACGGCAGCGCCGAGATGGGCCACTCCGCCTCCTACTACTGGAAAGGCAAGCACCCGGCCACGCCCTTCTTCACCGCGGTGCCGTTCGGCCTCACCGCCCAGGAGCTCAACAGCTGGGTCAACTTCGGCGGCGGCCAGGAGCTGTGGGACGAGTTGTACGGCGAGTTCGGCCTCAAGCCGCTGCCGTGCGGTAACAGCGGCACCCAGATGGCCGGCTGGTTCCGTAAGGAGATCAACAGCCTAGAAGACATCAAAGGGCTCAAGATCCGCGCCCCCGGCCTGGCCGGCGAAGTGATGCAGCGCATCGGCGCCACCCCGGTGCAGATGCCCGGCGGTGAGGTGTTCACCTCCATGCAGACCGGCGCCCTGGACGCCGCCGACTGGGTCGGCCCCTATAACGACCTGACCTTCGGCCTGCACAAAGTGGCCAAGTACTACTACTACCCCGGTTGGCAGGAACCCGGCGCCATGCTGGAGATGATGATCAACAAGGAGAAGTGGGACGCGCTGCCGGAAGATTTGCAGGCCATCGTCAAAAGCGCCGCCGAAGCGGAAAACCAGCACATCTACGACGAGTTCACCGCGCGCAACGCGGAAGCGCTCAAGCAGCTGGTGAACGAGCACGGCGTCGAGCTGCGCCGGCTGCCGGACGAGGTGCTTGAGGCGCTGGAAAAAACCAGCCAGGAGGCGGTGGAGGATCTGGTCGCCGGCAACGACCAGGCGCGGCGGATTTATGAGTCCTATCGCGACTTCCGGGATTCGGTGATGCCGTACATCGCGGTGGCCGAGCAGTCCGCGCTTAACGTCCGTTCCACGGTGTTGGGCCAGAAGGCGCCGTAAGGCGCCCTTCGGCGTTTCAGTCCCGGGGCACCGAGCGGGTGCGGCCGTTCTCGTCGATGGCGACGAACGTGAAGTGCCCCTCGGTGACCTTCGCCAGACCGCCCTCATCCTCGACGATCCACACTTCCACCAGAATCTGCATGGAGCTGCGGCCGATGTCCTGCATCCGCGTGTAGCAGCTCACCACCGCGCCCACCGGCACCGGCCGCAGAAACGCCATGGAGTCGATCGCCACCGTGGCGACCCGGCCCTTGGCGCGCGCCCGCGCGGTCACCGCGCCGGCCAGGTCCATCTGCGATACCAGCCAGCCGCCGAAAATATCCCCGTTCCAGTTGGCGTTCTCGGGCATGGCGATGGTTTGCAGGGCCAGCGTGCCCTGCGGTTGGGGAATGTCGTCGTTGGTCATGTCTTGTTATCCATATAAAAGCCCCGGCAACCAGGTGGCCAGTTCCGGGAACAGCGCCAGGATGCCGAGCATCGTCAATTGAATCAGGATGAAGGGTATCACGCCTTTATAGATCTGCGAGGTGCGCACTTCCGGCGGCGCCACGCCGCGCAGATAGAACAGCGCGAAGCCGAACGGCGGCGTCAGGAACGAGGTCTGCAGGTTGAGCGCGATCATCACCCCCAGCCACACCGGGTCCACGCCCATGGACAGCAGCACCGGCCCCACGATCGGCACCACCACGAAGGTGATCTCCATAAAGTCGAGGATAAAGCCGAGCAGAAACACGATCAGCATCACCACCAGGGTGGCGCCCAGCACGCCGCCGGGCAGGGCGTCGAACAGGTGCTCCACGGTCTCGTCGCCGCCGAACGCGCGGAACACCAGCGAAAACAGGCTGGCGCCGATCAGAATCATGAACACCATGGCGGTGACGCGGGTGGTGCTGCGCACCGTTTCGCGCAGGATGTGCCGGTCCAGATGGCGGCCGAACGCGGCCAGCAGCAGGGCGCCGAAGGCGCCCACGCCGGCCGCTTCCGTGGGCGTGGCCAGGCCGGTGAGAATGGAGCCCAGCACCGCGGTGATCAGCAGCAGCGGCGCCACCAACCCGCCCAGCAGGGACACCGCCTCGGCGCCGCCTTCGATGTTGGCGTCTTCCCGTTTCATGGCCGGCGCCTGCTCCGGCCGCAGGGTGCTGATCACCACCACGTAGAGCAGGTACATGCCGACCAGAATCAGGCCTGGCACCAGCGCGCCGACGAACAGATCCCCCACCGACACCGTGTCCAGCGACCACAGGCCCTGGCGCAATTGGGCTTCCTGGTAGGCGGTGGACAGCACGTCGCCGAGCAGCACCAGCGCGATGGACGGCGGAATGATCTGCCCCAGGGTGCCGGTGGCGCAGATCAGGCCGGTGGCCAGGCCCGGGTTATAGCCGTGGCGCAACATGGTGGGCAGCGACAGCAGCCCCATGGTCACCACGGTGGCGCCGACGATGCCGGTGCTGGCGGCCAGCAGCGCACCCACCAGCACGATGGCCAGGCCCAGGCCGCCGGGGAACACCGCCAGCAGGCGCCCCATGCTGGCCAGCAGGCGCTCGGCGACCCGGGATTTCTCCAGCATCACGCCCATGAACACGAACAGCGGCACCGCCATCAGGCTGGTGTTCTCGATGATGCCGAACAGTCGCCCGGGCAGGAAAGTCAGGTCGGTCATGCTCAGGCTGCCGCCGAGCAGGCCGCCGGCGGCGAATATCAGCGCCACGCCGCCCAGGCAGAACGCCACCGGGTAGCCGCTCAGCAGGGTCACGCCCACGGCCACGAACATCAGCAGGGGGATCAGCTCCATGCGTCCCCCTCGTCCTCAAGATCCTCTTGCGGCGGGGTGGCGCCGGCCAGCGTCAGGCCGTGGCGGATCAGCTCCGCCGCGGCCTGCAGGGTCAGCAGCGCCGGCAGCGCCAGCAGCAGGCTCTTGAGCAGGAACACCAGCGGCAGGCCGCCGTTGTCGGACTTTTCCAGGCCGGCCCAGCTGCGCATCACATACTGAAAACTCAGTCCGAAGATCGCCGCGCACACCGGCAGCAGCAGGAACAGCGTGCCCAGCACATTGACCAGCGCCCGCTTGCGGGGGCTGAAATGCTGGTAAAACACGTCCACCCGCACATGCTCGTCCAGGGCCAGGGCGTAGGCGGCGCCCAGCATGAACAGAGAGCCATGCAAATAAATGAGGCTCTCCTGAAGGGCGATATTGCCGATGCCGAACCCGTAGCGCAGCACCACCACCAGCACCATCAGCAGCACCATGGCCAGGGAAAACCAGGCGCACAGATGCCCGACGCCGCAGGTGAAGGCGGTCAGGCGCTGTTGCCAGCGTTTCAGGTGCTGCAGGCGTTGTCGGGTCAAAATGGCCTCGCCGGGGGTGTCCGATGCGGCGCGATTATACGGGTGATGGGCGCCGGGGTCAGCAAAACCGGGCCCCCGGGCGTCCCGGGCGCCGTGGTGCGGGTGCGCAAAGAGTCCGGTTTATGTAATGTTGCTGTCACATATCGCCTCTAGCATGCGTCATGCCTGAAGAGAAGAAGCCGGGTTGAGACCAACGCCGGCGCCATGCAACCAGGAGGCTAACAGTGAAATTTCAAATGAAAGCGACTCTCGTCGGCGCCGCCGCCGCCGTGGCCCTCGCCAGCGCCCCGGCCACCGCGATCGCCCGTGACACCATTTCCATCGTGGGTTCCTCCACGGTATACCCGTTCGCCACCACCGTGGCCGAGCGCTTCGGTCGTAGCGGCAACCCGACGCCGAAGATCGAATCCACCGGTTCCGGCGGCGGCCTGAAGCTGTTCTGCCAGGGCATCGGCACCGAGAACCCGGACATCACCAACGCATCCCGCCGGATGAAGGCGTCCGAGTTCGAGATGTGCCAGAAGAACGGCGTTAAAGAGATCACCGAAGTCGTGGTCGGCTATGACGGCATCGTTATCGCCAACTCCGTGGAAGGCGAGAAGGTCGACCTGTCCAAGCGCGACATCTTCCTGGCGCTGGGCAAGGAAGTGCCGGATCCGAAGGGCGGCGAGAAGCTGGTGCCCAACCCGTACAAGACCTGGAACGAAGTGAACTCGGACCTGCCGAACACCAAAATCGAAGTGCTGGGCCCGCCGCCCACCTCCGGTACCCGTGACGCGTTCAACGAGCTGGCCATCGAAGGCGGTTGCAAAACCTTCGACTGGATCGCCGCCATCAAGAAAGAAGACAAGTCCAAGTACAAGTCCATCTGCCGCAGCATCCGTGAAGACGGCGCCTACGTGGAAGCCGGCGAGAACGATAACCTGATCGTGCAGAAGCTGGGTTCCAACCCGCAGGCGCTGGGCGTGTTCGGCTACTCCTTCCTGGATCAGAACCGTGGCAAGGTACAGGCCGCCACCATCGAAGGCGTTGAGCCGCAGATGGAAACCATCGCCAGCGGCGATTACCCGGTATCCCGCTCCCTGTTCTTCTACGTGAAGAAAGCGCACGTGGGCGTGGTACCCGGCATCGAAGGCTACATCAAGGAATTCACCAGCGAACGCGCCTGGGGCCCGGACGGCTACCTGGTCGACAAAGGTATGATTCCGCTGCCGGACGACATGCGCGCCAAGATGGCCAAGCAGGCACAAAGCCTGAAGAGCATGACCGGTAAGGAACTGTAAGACAGGACGTGGGCTTACGCAGGGACGCGTAACGAACCAAGCCCGGTGACGCTGAGTCACCGGGCTTTCTTCGCCCCGGCGGGGCGCGGATAAACCCGGTTTTTTCTCTCAAACCTCAGGTTTGCGCGAGAAAATCATCCACTCGGAGTTGTTGGCATGCAAACAGGCAACCTGTTGTTGCTGCTGGTCGCCATGGTGGCGGCGGCCTACTACATAGGCTGGCAAAAATCCCTGGCCCAGGCGCGGCCTTTGGGGGGAATACGCCACCTTGAGTCGCTGCCCTTCTACTACGCGATGCGGGCGGCACTGTGGTGCGCGATCCCGGCGCTGGTGGTACTGGGCACCTGGCTGATCTTCGACGACGCCATTATCCAAAGCACGGTGATGCTGAGTCTGCCGGAGGACGTCCGTCCGGCCACCGAAGGCGGTCGGGGCCTGCTGCTCAGCCAGATTCAGAACGTCGCCAGCGGCGCCCTGGCGGCGGATTCGGTGCGCCCCGAGATCGCCGGCGCCGCCGAGTTGCTGCGCGGGCTGCGCGGCACCAACACCATGGCGCTGACGGTGGTCTTTATCGTCGTCGCCATGCTCGGCGGCGCCTGGGGCTGGCTGAAGATCGCGCCGCAACTGCGCGCTCGCCAGCAGGTGGAAAAGATCCTGCGGGTGCTGTTCATGCTGTGCGCGCTGGTGGCGATCATGACCACCGTCGGCATTGTCATGTCGGTGCTGTTCGAGTCGATCCGTTTCTTCGGTCAGGTGTCGCCGGTGGACTTCCTGTTCGGCACCCAGTGGAGCCCGCAGACCGCTCTGCGCGCCGACCAGGTGGCCTCCGAAGGCGCCTTCGGCGCCATTCCGCTGTTCATGGGCACGCTGCTGATCTCGGCCATCGCGCTGCTGGTGGCGGTGCCGGTGGGCCTGATGTCGGCCATCTACCTGGCCGAATACGCCCACGCCAAGGTGCGCGCCGTGGCCAAGCCGTTGCTGGAGATCCTCGCCGGTGTGCCGACCGTGGTCTACGGCTTCTTCGCCGCCCTGACCGTGGCGCCGTTCATCCGTGACGTGGGTGAAAGCATCGGGCTGGACGTGGCCTCCGAATCTGCGCTGGCCGCCGGTCTGGTGATGGGCGTGATGATTATTCCCTTTGTCTCCTCGATTTCCGATGACGTGATCACCGCCGTGCCCCAGGTGATGCGTGACGGCTCCCTGGGTCTGGGCGCCACCAAGTCCGAGACCATTTGCAAGGTGGTCTTCCCGGCCGCGCTGCCGGGCATCATGGGCGGCATTCTGCTGGCCGCGTCCCGCGCCATCGGCGAAACCATGATCGTGGTGATGGCGGCGGGCCTTGCCGCCAACCTGACGGTGAACCCGCTGGAAGCGGTCACCACCGTTACCGTGCAGATCGTCACCCTGCTTACCGGTGACCAGGAGTTTGACAGCGCCAAGACGCTGGCCGCCTTCGCGCTCGGTCTGATGCTGTTCATCACCACCCTGGTGCTCAATGTGGTCGCGCTGCACATCGTCAAGAAATACCGGGAGCAGTACGAATGAACCGACTGACAATCCACCGGGAGGCGGCGTAATGAGCGAGACCACGGCGAAAGTACGTAAAAGCCTGGCGCGGCGTTATCGGCAGGAGAAGCGTTTCCAGGCTTACGGCATTCTGTCCATCGGTGTCGGGCTGCTGGCGCTGCTGATTCTGTTCACCGACATTATCGGCAAGGGCCACAGCGCCTTCTTCGAGCACTACATCCAGCTGGAAATCAGCCTCGACCGGGACGTGCTCGGCGTGGACGACGCCAGCGACGACGAGCAGCTCAACTACGCCAATTTCGGTGGCGTGATCAAGGAAGCGCTGCGCGAGCGCTTTCCCGGTGTCGACGACCGTCAGCAGCAACGCCAGCTCTATGCCCTGGTGAGCAGCGGCGCCAGCTACAACCTGCGCGACGAGCTGAAAGCCGACCCCAGCCTGCTGGGTGGCACCCGCAACCTCTGGTTGCTGGCCGACGACGACGTCGACCTGTATCTGAAAACATCCGAGAAAAAGCGGCCCGAGGCCCGTCTCGGCGATCAGCAGAAGCAGTGGATCGAAGATCTGGAAGCGGCCGGTGATACGGAAAAGCGTTTCAACGCCTCGTTCTTCTCCCACGGTGATTCCCGCGAGCCGGAGCTGGCCGGTATCGGCAGCGCCATTGTCGGCTCCTTCTTCACCATGCTCGTCACGCTCTGCCTGTCCTTCCCGATCGGCGTGGCGGCGGCGATCTATCTGGAAGAGTTCGCGCCGCGCAATAAATTCACCGATTTCATCGAGGTGAACATCAACAACCTGGCGGCGGTGCCGTCGATTATCTTCGGTCTGCTGGGTCTGGCGATCTTTATCAATCTGTTCGGGTTGCCCCGTTCGGTGCCGCTGCTGGGCGGTCTGGTGCTGACGCTGATGACGCTGCCGACCATCATTATCACCAGCCGCGCCGCGATCAAGACCGTGCCGCCCTCGGTGCGCGAAGGGGCCCTGGCCCTGGGCGCGTCGAAGATGCAGGTGGTGCTGCACCATGTGCTGCCGCTGGCGCTGCCGGGCATGCTGACCGGCTCGATCATCGGCATGGCCCAGGCACTGGGTGAAACCGCGCCGCTGCTGTTGATCGGCATGGTCGCCTTTATCGTCGACATTCCCGGTGGCCCCACTGACCCGGCCACGGTATTGCCGGTGCAGATTTATCTGTGGGCGGACAGCCCCGAGCAGTCCTTCGTGGCCATGACATCGGCGGCGATCATGGTCCTGCTCGCCTTCCTGATCACCATGAACACGCTGGCGGTGGTACTGCGCAAGCGCCTTGAGCGCCGTTGGTAAGGAGAGGAACATGGATACCGCACGAGAACTGGACAACCGCAACCGCGCCGATGATGATGCGGCGAAGCCCTTGATCGACGTGGAAGAAAGGTCAATGCAGGATACTCCCTACCCGGAAAAAACCGTGGGTAAGCCGTTCGTGGACGCGCCCAAGATGAAGCTGCGCCACGTGAACGTGTTTTACGCCGACAATCAGGCGATCCATGACGTCAGCCTGGATATCGGCAAGAACGAAGTGATTTCCCTGATCGGTCCTTCCGGTTGCGGTAAATCCACCTTCCTGCGGTCGCTCAACCGCATGAACGACACCATTGATATCTGCCGGGTGAAAGGCGAGCTGCACCTGGACGATCAGGACCTCTACGACCCCAAGCTGGACGTGGTGGAACTGCGCGCCCGGGTCGGCATGGTGTTCCAGAAGCCCAACCCGTTCCCCAAGTCGATCTACGACAACGTGGCCTACGGCCCGCGGCTGCACGGTCTGGCGGACAAAAAATACGATCTTGATGAAATCGTCGAGAACAGCCTGCGCAGCGCCGGCCTCTGGAACGAGGTGAAGGACCGTCTGCACTCTTCCGGCACCGGCCTCTCCGGTGGCCAGCAGCAGCGGCTTTGCATCGCCCGCACCATCGCGGTGAGCCCGGAAGTAGTGCTGATGGACGAGCCCTGTTCGGCGCTGGACCCGATCGCCACCGCCAAGATCGAAGAGCTGATCGACGAGCTCTCCGAGTCCTACACCATCGCCATCGTCACCCACTCCATGCAGCAGGCCGCGCGCGTATCCCACCGCACCGCCTACTTCCACCTGGGGCGGCTGATCGAGGTCAACGACACCGAAACCGTATTCACCAAGCCGGAGCACGAGCTCACGGAAGCCTACATCACCGGCCGCTTCGGCTAAGGCCAACGGGTCCAAGGAGAGACAACATGGATCGCATGCATTTTGGTCAGCACAGCTCCTCGCAATTCAACGAGGCGCTGGAATCCATCCGCAACCATCTGATGGAGATGGGCGGCCTGGTGGAAAAACAGGTGGTGGACGCGCTGGAAGCGCTGCTGCACGCCGACTCCGCCCTGGCGGAAAAAGTGCTTACCACGGAAGACCGGGTCGACGACCTGGAAATCCAGATCGACGAAGAGTGCGCCCGCGTACTGGCGCTGCGCCAGCCGGCGGCCTCGGACCTGCGGCTGATCATCGCCGTGTCCAAGGCGGTGTCGGACCTGGAGCGCATCGGCGACGAGTCCGCCAAGATCGCCGCCATGGCGCTGCAACTGGCCGAGGACGGTGAATCACCGCGCGGCTACGTGGAAGTCCGGCACATCGGCAACCACGTGCGCAACATGCTGCGCGACGCCCTGGACGCCTTCGCCCGCTTCGACGCCGACAAGGCCGTGGAAGTGGCCGCCGAGGACAGCGAAGTGGACCTGGAGTACCGCTCCGCCATGCGCGCCCTGGTGACCTTCATGATGGAAGACCCGCGCGCCATCTCCCGGGTGCTCAACATCATCTGGTCCCTGCGCGCCCTGGAGCGCATCGGCGACCACGCCCGCAACATCGGCGAGCAGGTGATCTTCCTGGTCAAAGGCACCGACGTGCGCCACATCTCCATCGACGAAATGGAAAAAGAAGTCCGCAAAAAGGACTAACCCCTGCCCCGGGCCCGCGATGAATGCGGGCCTTGTGAAAGCGTCCTGTAGGAGCGGGCTGTGGGAGCGGGCCCCGCCCGCGAAAGGGCGGCTACGCCGCCCGGCAGGATCCCAGAGACCTTGATAAAGACGTTTGTTTCCTCCAATATATCCGTAATTCCGAATATACGAATATAGGCAAGCCACCCATGGCCACCACCCTCTCCGCCACCAAACTCTGCAAATGCCTCGGCGACGACCTGCGCCTGAGCCTGGTCTGCCTGATGGACGTGCAGCGCGAGATCTGCGTCTGCGATCTGGTGGACGCGCTGGACGCCCCCCAGTCCACCATTTCCCGCCATCTGGCTCAGCTTCGCCAGTGCGAACTGGTGGTGGCGCGCCGGCAGGGCACCTGGATGCATTACCGCCTTAACCCCGAGCTGCCGGAGTGGGCACTCACTGTCATCGAAACCCTGGCCGAGCCGGCCCGGGCACAACTGGGCCTGCGCACACCGGCGCCGGTCTGCTGTTAATGGAGACTCCCATGGAACTGCCCCTGAACGTGCTGTTTCTGTGTACCGGCAACTCCTGCCGGTCGATTCTCGGCGAGGCGCTCGCCAACCACCTCGGCGAAGGCCGCATCCGCGCCCGCAGCGCCGGCAGCCAGCCCACCGGGCAGGTGCACCCGCGTGCCCTGGCGGTGCTGGAACGCCACGGCGTGCCGGTGGACCAGCCCGCCTCCAAGTCCATGGACGATCTGGAAGGCCGGCGCTTCGACGTGATCATTACGGTGTGCGACGCCGCCGCCGGCGAGGCCTGCCCGGTGTGGCTGTCCGAGGCCGCCAAGGTGCACTGGGGCATCCCCGATCCGGCCGGCGCCGAGGGCAGCGACGACGAAATCGACGCCGTCTTTGAGCGCACCTACCAGCGTCTGCGCCAGCGCCTGGAAAAGCTGGCGGCACTGGACCTCGCCGCCACCACGCCGCTCGGCCTGGTCGCCTCCATGCAGAAAATCCACCGCGAGCTGGGTCAGGAATAAAGGATCGCAATCGATGCCGTTTTTTGAGCGTTTTCTCAGCGTCTGGGTGGGGCTGGCGATTGTCGCCGGCGTCGCCCTCGGGCTGGCGGTGCCGGGCCTGTTCCAGGCGGTGGCCGCCTTCGAGGTGGCCCATGTGAACCTGGCGGTGGCGGTGTTCATCTGGGTGATGATCTACCCGATGATGATCCAGATCGACTTCGCCGCCATGAAGCGCGTCGGCGACAAGCCCAAGGGCCTGCTGCTCACCCTGGTGGTGAACTGGCTGATCAAGCCGTTCACCATGGCGGCGCTGGGCTGGCTGTTCTTCAAGGTGCTGTTCGCCGACATGGTCGACCCGCAGACCGGCAGCGAGTACATCGCCGGCATGATCCTGCTGGGCGTGGCGCCGTGCACCGCCATGGTGTTCGTGTGGAGCCATCTCACCAAGGGCGACGCCAACTACACCCTGGTGCAGGTGTCGGTGAACGACGTCATCATGGTATTCGCCTTCGCCCCCATCGCCGCGCTGTTGCTGGGCGTCAGCGACATCACCGTGCCCTGGGACACCCTGGTGCTGTCCACCGTACTGTACGTGCTGCTGCCGCTGGTGGCCGGGGCGCTCACCCGGCGCTGGCTGAGCGGTCGCGGCGGCGAAAAAGCGGTGGACGATTTCGTCCACACCCTCAAGCCGGTGAGCATCCTCGGTCTGTTGGCCACGGTGGTGCTGCTGTTCGGCTTCCAGGCGGAAACCATCCTCGCCAAGCCCCAGGCCATTGTGCTGATCGCCATTCCGCTGCTGATTCAGACCTACGGCATCTTCCTGGTCGCCTTCGTCGCCGCCCGCTGGCTGCGCCTGCCCCACAACGTGGCCGGTCCGGCCTGCCTGATCGGCACCTCCAACTTCTTCGAGCTGGCGGTGGCGGTGGCGATCAGCCTGTTCGGGCTGTCCTCCGGCGCCGCCCTCGCCACGGTGGTGGGCGTGCTGGTGGAGGTGCCGGTGATGTTGTCGCTGGTGGCCATCGTTAACCGTACCAAGCACTGGTTTGAGGAATAGCTGCAAGCCACAAGCTTAAAGCTGCAAGCAGGCCGGCGGCTTGGTCCTGGCCTGGAGCTTGCGGCTTGAAGCTTGCAGCCGAGTTAAGGAAATCGAAAATGTCTGATCTACCCAACATCGATCAAGGGTGCTTCGAGACGCCGAATGCGGCGTCGGTCTTCCAGGATTCACCGTCGTCTCATCGACCGCGCATTTTGCTGCTGTACGGGTCCCTGCGGGCGCGCTCGTTCAGCCGTCTGGCGGTGGAGGAGGCGGCACGCCTGCTGGAGGCCATGGGCGCCGAAACGCGGATCTTCGACCCGCGCGGGCTGCCGCTGCCGGACGCCGAGCCGGCGGAGCACCCCAAGGTCCAGGAACTGCGCGAGCTGGCGCAGTGGTCCGAAGGCATGGTGTGGTGCTCGCCGGAGCGCCACGGCGCCATGACCGGCATCATGAAGGCGCAGATCGACTGGATTCCGCTGGCGCTGGGCGGCGTGCGCCCCACCCAGGGTAAAACCCTGGCGGTGATGCAGGTGAGCGGCGGCTCGCAGTCGTTCAACACCGTCAATCACCTGCGCGTGCTGGGCCGCTGGATGCGCATGGTGACCATCCCCAATCAGTCGTCGGTGCCCAAGGCGTTCCTGGAATTCGACGACAACGACCGCATGAAGCCGTCCCCCTACTATGATCGTATAGTCGACGTCATGGAGGAGCTGGTGAAATTCACCCTGCTGGTCCGTGATCGCAGCGACTATCTCACCGACCGCTACTCCGAACGCAAGGAGAGCGCGGAAGAGGTGTCCCGCCGGGTCAATCAGCGCACCATGTAAGCCCGTACCTGGCCAAAAGGGGAAGCCATGCCCGCCGAAACCCTGTCCCGCTTCCCCCTGGCGGTGATTGTCGCCGCCCAGTTTCTGGGCACCTCGCTGTGGTTCAGCGTTAACGGCGTGGGGCTGTCCCTGGGCCAGGAACTGGGGCTCACCGAGACCGACCTGGGGCGCCTCACCATCGCCACCCAGGCGGGCTTTATCCTCGGCACCCTGGCGCTGGCGGCCACCGGCCTGGCCGACCGCTTCCGCGCCAGCCGGGTGTTCGCGATGGCGGCGGTCCTGGGCGCGCTGGTTAACGGCGCCTTCGTGCTGGTGGCCTGGCAGCCGTCGGCGGCGCTGGTGATGCGCTTCGCCACCGGGCTCTGCCTGGCCGGTATTTACCCTCTGGGCATGAAGCTGGTGATCAGCTGGACACCGCGCCATACCGGCGCCGCCCTGGCCTGGCTGGTGGGCATGCTGACCCTGGGCACGGCCGTGCCGCATCTGTTGCGCGGCGCCACCCTGGGCCTGCCCTGGCAGTGGCCGCTGCTCACCGCCTCGCTGCTGGCGCTGGTGGCGGCGTGGCTGATCCGCGCCCTGGGCGACGGCCCCCATCTGCCGCCGCCCGGCCGGAAGAAGCCGCTACGCGAAGGCTTCGCCGCCTTCGCCAGTGGCGATTTCCGCGCCGCCGCCCTGGGCTACTTCGGCCACTGCTGGGAGCTCTATGCGTTCTGGACGCTGACACCGCTGCTGGTGGCCCGGGAGCTGCAGCGCCTGGGCGCCGATCAGGCGCTGGTGCCGTGGCTGGCGTTCCTGGTGATCGCTTTGGGGCTGGTGGGCTGTGTTTATGGCGGTCGTGTCAGCCGCGGTCGCGGCAGCCTGTGGGTGGCGAGGGCGGCGCTGGCCACATCCGGCCTGCTGTGCCTGGTCTATCCGCTGCTGGGAAGTCTGTCCCCTTTTCTACTGCTGGCGCTGTTGCTGCTGTGGGGCTTCACGGTGATCGCCGATTCGCCGCAGCTTTCCGCCCTGGCCGCCGCCACCGCGCCCCGGGACCGGGTCGGCTCGACCCTGGCGGTGATGAACGCCATCGGCTTCGCGCTCACCATTCCGGCGATCTTCCTGGTCTCTGAGTTCTGGTCGGCGCTGGATCTGCGCGTCGCCTGGCTGCTGTTGCCGGGGCCGGTGGTGGGGTTGTTCTACCTGTGCCGGGCGCGGCTATAGCTGGGATTCCAGCGCCACCGCCACACTTTCCCCGTCGTCTCCCAGCCACAGCTGCCCGTCCTGGATCATGGCGTTCAGGCGCATCTGGCGGTGGGCCAGGGACGCCAGCGCCGCTTCGGTTTCCGGCATCACGCGCAGCACGGTGAGGTTGTCGAAGCGGTCCAGCTTGCGGCCCAGGGCCTCGCGCCAGGCCAGCGGCGCCTGGCGGCCGTAGGTGTAGACCACCACGGCATCGGCCAGGCCGCAGGCCTTGCGCAGCCGCTTCTCATCTGGCATGCCCAGCTCGATCCACTCTTCCAGGGTGCCGTTGGGGTGGTGCCGCCACAGATCCGGCTCGTCGGGGGACGACAGGCCCCGGGTGAAGCTCAGGTCCTCGTGGGCGTGGCGGGCGAAGGCCATCAGCCGCAGCATCATGCGGGCCTCGGTTTCCGAGGGGTGCAGCGCCACCGTCAGGTTGTGGGTGGCGTAGTAATCCCGGTCCATGTCCGAAACGGTAAGCTCGGCTTTGTAGATGGTGGCGGTGAGGGCCATGGCACAGCTCGCTTTCGTTATAGCAACGCCCAGACGCCGAAGGCGATGAACAGGGCGGCGCTGATCCGGTGGGCCCAGGTTTCGAACCGCTCATTGGCGAGGCGGTGGGCCACCCAGATCACCGGCAGATTGGCGGCGATCATACCCGTGGTGGTGCCAAGAAGCACCGGCCAGAATTCCTGGAAGCGTACCGCCAGGGCCACGGTGGCCACCTGGGTCTTGTCGCCGATCTCGGCGATGAAGAACAGCACCAGGCTGGTCAGGAAGGGGCCGAATCGGTATTTGTCGCCCACCTCTTCGTCCTTATCGGGAATCAGCATCCACAGGCCCAGGGCGATAAAGCTGCCGCCCAGGATCCAGGTCAGCCAGTCCGCGGGGATGGCGTCGGCCAGCCAGTCGCCGAACCAGACGCTGATGCCGTGGTTGATCAGGGTGGCGACCACCACGCCGGCGAGGATCGGCCAGGGCTTGCGAAAGCGGCACACCAGGGCCAGGGACAGTAATTGGGTTTTGTCGCCGATTTCGCCCAGGGCGACCAGCAGGGTGGAGGAGAGGAAAGCGTCCAAAGGAAAACCTTACAGGGGCGGGATCGAACGATTACCAGAGACACTGCCCACCGATCCCGCCCCCGCGGAATGCAGACAATGTCTCAGGTCTCGTCGATCCATCCGCCGGTGCGGCGGAGGACACGGCCACCATGCGCATTGAGGCGCAAATATGTTGACGACCGCCCCGGGAGGGAACCCGGGTGACTACTCCCCTAAGACGGTGGAAACCATAGCCGCGGTAAGGGTTTAAATCAAGCGCCAAACAACCAGCCGCTGATCAGCCGGCCCGGCGCCAGGGTGCCCAGCCCGGCGCCCACCAGTCCCAGGTAGGCGCCCACCAGGAAGTCGCGGTGCGTATTCAGACGCCGGCGCCGCACCGCCAGCATCGAGATCACCAGGCACACCAGTATCCACACGGACAGCAGATGTATCACGCTGAACGGCCCCAGCAGCGCCAGGCTGCCGCTCAGCCAGAAGGAAGACACCGCCGTGACCACCATGGCCAGCACCCACGACCAGCCGAGCCAGCGATGCCGCCGCGAACCCTTCGCGGAGAGTAACTGCACAGCGCCGAAGACCAGCCCCCAAAGCGCCGCGAACAAATGAATCCAGACCGCCACCATCCTGCTCCCTCCCCCGGTGGGCTAGGCCCGTACCGGCATAATGTGTATGCTGTGAACATAAGATAGAAAAGGATGTGTACAGTGTCAACATCAAGCAAAAGCGGGCCCTCGGACCGTTACCACCACGGCGATCTGCGCCGTGCCCTGGTGGACGAAGCGCTGGTGCTGCTGGCGGAAAGCGGGGACGGTGGTTTCAGCCTGCGCGAGCTGGCCCGGCGGGTGGGCGTGACGGCCAACGCCAGTTACCGGCATTTCGCCAATAAGGACGCCCTGTTGCAGGCGCTGGCGGCGGAAGGGTTCCGGCGCTTGAGCGCCGCCCAGCGGGAGGCGGAAGCGCAGGTGGAAGGCGACGAAACATTACTCGCCGGCGGGCGCAGCTACATTCGCTTCGCCCACGCCAACCCGGCGCTGTTCCGGTTGATGTTCAGCGTGATCCCCCCGCACCGCCGCGACGACGAGCTGCGCGAGGCCTCGCGGGCGGCGTTCGAGACGCTGCGCCAGGCGGTCGCCCGTGGCTGGCCGGGTGGCGAGCCGGACCCGGACAGCGTGACCCGGGCGGCGCTGCGCGCCTGGGCGCTGGTGCACGGGCTGGGCCAGTTGCTGCTGGACGGTCAGTTGGACTGGCTGGAGGAGGATCCGCTGGGGCTGGCGGAGGCGGTGCTGGCTGACACCGTCTAGCGCTATACTGCCGGCCCGCGCCAGGCCCACGTCAGGAGAGCCCATGAGCGACGACCGCTTTCTCGATATCGAAACCAAACTGGCCTACCAGGAAGACCTGGTGGCCAGCCTCAATCAGATCGTCAGTGACCAGCAGCGCAAGCTCGACGAGCTGGAAGCCGCCTACCGCAAACTGGTGGATCGGGTGGTGGAGCAGAGCGAGGAGCTCGCCGCCCTGCGCATTGAGGACGCCCCGCCGCCGCATTATTGAGCGCGCGCGTCAGCCGCTGGCCAGGGCAGTGGGCTTGCTGACCAGCCGGCTGGCGGGAAAATGGCAGGTAAAGTTACTGCCGCTGCCCAGCTCGCTTTTGATCTCCAGCTTGCCGTTATGGCGGATCATCACGTGTTTGACGATGGCCAGCCCCAGGCCGGTGCCGCCGGTCTGGGTGACGCGGCTGTTGTCCGGGCGGTAAAAGCGTTCGGTGAGCCGGGGAATGTGCGCCGGGTCGATGCCGATGCCGTTGTCGCGCACTGAAAGATGGGCGCCGTCGGCGTCCTGCCACCAGTGAATGCGGATCACACCATTGGCGGGGGTGTATTTCACCGCGTTGACGATCAGATTACCGAAGGCGCTTTCCAGCTCCGCCGGGTTGGCGATCAGCCGGGCGTTTTCCGGCACGTCCAGTTCCACGGTCTGGTGTTTTTCCGGCGCCAGCGCCAGGGCGCTTTCCCGCATGCGTTGCAGCATGCCGTGTACCGCCACCGCCTGTTGCAGGTTGTCCGCCTCGGTGTTTTCCAGCCGTGACAGCAGCAACAGGTCCTGCACCAGGGCCTCCATGCGCTGGCTCTGGGCGTCCATTTGCGTCAGCGCGCGGCGCAGCCGGCTCTGCTCCTCGGGCACCGTGTCCAGCAACGTTTCCAGGTAACCCTTGAGCACGGTGAGCGGGGTTTTCAGCTCATGGCTGACGTTCGCCACGAAGTCCTTACGCATCTGTTCCAGATGATGAATGCGGGTGACGTCCCGGGCCAGGATCAACTGGTCGCCGACGCCGAACTCTGTGATGCGCAATTGCAGAATGCGGTTGTCGTCCACCGGCGAGGGAATTTCCAGGGGTTCGCGGAAATCGCCCTTGGTCAGGTAGTCGGAGAAGCGGGGGTGGCGGATCAGGTTGGTCAGCGGCTGGCCCAGATCCTTGTCGGCGCGGAACCCCAAATGGCGGCCGGCGGCGTGGTTCCAGTATTCCAGGTAGCCGTGCTGGTCGATCAGCACCACCACGTCTTCCAGCGCGTTCACCGATTGCTGGGCGCGCACGATGATGCCCTGCAGATTGTCCTGGGCGCGCCGTTCCTGCTGGAACAGGTGCTCAAGACGGGTGTAGAACTCGCCCCACAGGCCGACACTGTCCGGCGGCTCGGTGTGCTCTTCGCGCACCAGCCAGGCGTACAGCGCGAACAGCTGCCGCGTGCTCCAGATGATGTACAGCGAAAGGCCCGCCACCAGCGGCCAGATGCTGCGCAATGCCAGACACACCGCCACGGACACCGTCACCAGAATGACGATGCGGTTCACTTCCTTGCCGAGACTGGCTTTCATGCCCGCCGGATCTTTCATTCACCGTCCTTCCGGCTCCGTTGGCCCGCGCCGCGGGCCCGATCATTATGACACCTGACTGGACTTCACCGAGAACCGGTAGCCGGTCCCGCGCACGGTCTGGATAAAACCATCGAAACCGTGCGGCGACAACGCCTTGCGCAGGCGCCGGATGTGCACATCAATGGTGCGGTCTTCCACATAAACGTTGGCGCCCCACACCTGATCCAGCAACTGGGTGCGCGAATAGGCCCGCTCCTGGTGGCTCATGAAGAACTCCAGCAGGCGGTATTCCGTGGGCCCCATGTCCACCGGGTCGCCGTTGGCGCTGATGCGGTGGCTTACCGGGTCCAGGCACAGGCCTTCCACGTCGATGGCCTTCTCCGCCGCCACCACCGAAGTGCGGCGCAGCACCGCCTTGATGCGCGAGATCAGCTCGCGGGTGGAAAACGGCTTGGTGATGTAGTCGTCGGCGCCCACGTCCAGGCCCTGGATCTTGTTGTCCTCTTCGCTTTTCGCGGTGAGCATGATGATCGGCACTTCGGCGGTGGCGTCCTCGCGCTTGAGGCGCCGCGCCAGCTCAATGCCGCTCACCGACGGCAACATCCAGTCCAACAGCACCAGGTCCGGTCGCTCGTCGACAATGTACTCGTGGGCGCGCTGGGCGTTGTCCGCTTCCAGGACATCGAAATCGGCCAGTTCCAGCGCCACCGCCACCATCTCGCGGATCGCCGGTTCGTCGTCAACAATCAAAATTCGATTACGGGACATGGCTTGTTCTCAGGGGTTGCCCATTTAAGTGCCCCTATTACATTGCCTTTTTATGACATGATGATGACAACTTTGCACGTTTCCCGTGGCGTCGGCGATCCCGCCGAAAGGCGTCACGGGCCGGGGGCGGCCACCAGATACTGGAAATAGAGCCCCACGAACACACTGGCGCCGGCCCAATGGTTGCTCAGGAAGGCGTGGAAGCAGGGCCAGGGTTCGCGGTAGCGGATGCGCCACTGCTGATGGACAAAGCCCGCCGCCATGCCGGCCAGGCCCAGGTACCAGGGCCAGGTGAAGCCGAGCCGCTGGCCGAGCACGAACAGCGCCACCAGGGTGAGTACCTGCAGCGCGCCGACCATGACCTTGTCCAGATCACCGAACAGAATGGCGGTGCTCTTGATGCCCACCTTGAGATCGTCTTCCCGGTCGCACATGGCGTACTCGGTGTCGTAGGCCACGGTCCACAGCAGGTTGGTGGTGAACAGCAGCCAGGCGATTTCCGGCACGCTCTCGGTTTCGGCGGCGAACGCCATGGGGATCGCCCAGCTGAAGGCGGCGCCCAGGAACAGCTGCGGCAAATAGGTGAAGCGCTTGGTGAAGGGGTACAGCACCGCCAGCCCCAGGCCGCCGAACGACAGCACCAGGGTGAAGCGGTTCAGGCACAGCACCAGGCCCAGGGCGATCAGCCCCAGGGCGGCGAACAGCATCAGCGCCTGGCGGGCGGACAGCGCGCCGGTGGCCAGCGGCCGCCCCCGGGTGCGCGTCACATGGCCGTCGAAGTCGCGGTCGGCGAAATCGTTGATCACACAGCCGGCGGCGCGCATCACGAACACCCCGAGCACGAAGATGATGATGTGTTTCAGGCCGGGGGTGCCGTCGCCGGCGATCCACAGCGCCCACAGGGTGGGCCACATCAACAGCATGCTGCCGATCGGCCGGTCCAGGCGCATCAGCTGGATCCAGGGCCAGAGAGCGGGGTAGCGATGTTCCACGAAAGCCAGCATAGGCGTCCTCAGCGATCCATGTCCTCGACCCGCCGCCACAGCGCGGGCAGGAAGTGCTCGGCCACCAGCAGGGGCCGACCGCGCTTGATGAACCGGGATTGTCGCCCCCAGCAGGGCGTCTGGCCAGAGGGGGCGGCGCCATGGCGCACCCAGATCCGGTCGCGGCGGGCCATGGGGCGCCGGTAAAGCTCGCTGCCCAGTGAGCGGCTGCCCATGTGCGCCAGGCCCCGGTTGGGCCCGCGCAGGCTGGCCAGCGGCAGCACGCTGCGCGCCTCCACCATCGGTTCCTCGTCCACCAGCAGGGTGACCTCGCGCACCAGGGCGCGGCCACGGCCGATGCGGCCCAGCAGCTGCTGCTCGGCCAGGGTCGGGCGGATAATACGGTCTTCACGGGGCACCACCCGGAAGGCGCCGTACAGGCGCAGGCGGGCGGTCAGGGAGCCGGGGTCGGCCAGCCAGTCGCGTACCAGGGGTGGCAGGCTCAGTTGTTCCTGGGGACGCCAGCGGGCGTCGGCGCGCATTGCGGTATCGGGCATGGGGACTCGCTTTGCTCGCGCCCGGGGCGCGGGTTCTCAAGCGCGCGACTATGGCCCATGAAGCGCGGATCGGCAAGACGTCGGCCGTCGGGCAACGCTACCATTATCCGCTGTCATTGATTTTTCACGCGCCCGTGGATACGTTAGCGGCCCCTGGAAGGGCCCGTGTAACGGGCCCTGCTTCCCCCGACCAGACGAGGTTCAGCATGAAAAAATGGGAATGCGTGGTTTGTGGCTTTATTTACGACGAGGAAGAAGGCCTGCCTGAAGAGGGCATCGAACCCGGCACCAAGTGGGACGACATTCCCGATGACTGGGTGTGCCCGGACTGCGGCGTCGGCAAAGAAGACTTCGAGATGGTGGAAATCTGAAACAGGACACTCCCATGAATCCAATCGTGATCATCGGCTCCGGCCTGGCCGGCTTCAACACGGTCAAGGAATTCCGCAAGCTGGATAAAGAGACGCCGGTGGTGGTGCTCACCGCCGACGACGGGCGTAATTACTCCAAGCCCATGCTCTCCACCGGCTTCACCAAGGAAAAAACCGCCGATGAGCTGGCCATGGCGACCCCCGAGCAGGTCGCCGAGCAGTTCAACGTGACGGTGCGCACCGGCGTCCACGTGGCCGGCATCGACACCGACAAACAGCGCGTGCTGCTGCCCGATGATCACCTGGATTACAGCAGCCTGGTGCTGGCCCTGGGCGCCGACACCTGGACGCCGCCGCTGGAAGGCGACGCCGTCGGCGAGGTGTTCTCGGTCAACGATCTGATGGATTACGGCCGTTTCCGCCAGGCCCTGGAGGGCAAGCGTGAGGTCACCATTCTCGGCGGCGGCCTGATCGGCTGCGAATTCGCCAACGACCTCTCCAACGGCGGCTTCCAGGTCAACCTGGTGGAGCCCATGGGCCGCTGCCTGCCCATGCTGCTGCCGGAGCCGGCTTCCGCCGCCGTCGGCCGCGGCCTGGAAGACCTGGGTGTGCGTTTCCTCTTCGGCCCCCTGGCCAAGGCCGTGCACCACGGCAAGGACAACCCGGACAAACTGGTCACCGAGCTCTCCGACGGCACCCACCTGGAATCCGACGTGGTGCTCGCCGCCATCGGCCTGCGCCCGCGCATCGGCATCGCCAAGGACGCCGGTTTGAAGACCAACCGGGGCATCGTCACCGACCAGAGCCTGCGCACCAGCGCCGACAACGTCTACGCCCTGGGCGACTGCGCCGAAGTGCAGGGCCATGTGCTGCCCTATGTGCTGCCGCTGATGGCGTCCGCCCGGGCGCTGGCCAAGACCCTGGCCGGCGAGCCGACGCCGGTGAGCTACGGCGTGATGCCGGTGACCATCAAGACGCCGGCCTGCCCGGTGGTGGTGTGCCCGGTGCCCGAAGAGCTGGAAGGCGACTGGGACACCGAGGAAGAGGGCAACACCGTCAAGGCCCTGTTCCGCGACCGCGACGGCAACCTGCGCGGCTACGCCCTCACCGGCGACGCGGTGAAGGAAAAAATGAAGCTCAATAAAGAGCTTCCGGCGCTGATGCCATGAAGTTCCGTCTGATCCTGATGGTCCTGGGCTGGCGTCTCGCCTGGCTGGCCGGCCGCGACGAGGGCTTCCGCAAGCAGCTCGCGCACCGCGACGTGGTGATGCAGTGGCGCACCTTCAACGGCGGCGTGGCGCGCTGGTACCACTTCCAGCCGGACCGGGTGACCAGCCGCCGGGGCCTGCACCCGACGCCGTCCGTGACCCTCAATTTCAAGGACGCGGACTACGCGTTCCGCACCCTCAAGGCCTCCGGCAAGAACCAGATGGCGTTCATGGAAGGCATGCAGGCCGGCGACATCAAGGTGGAAGGCGACCCCGGCCACCTGATGTGGTTCATGACCCTGATGAAGTTCATTCTGCCCAAGCGCTGATCCGGTACCACACCCACCCCATCAGCACGCCGCGGCTGGCCATGAACAGATTCATGGCCAGCCACAGGCCGTGATTGCCCCAGCCGCTGGTCAGCCACCAGACCGGAAAGAACAGCGCCGTGGCCACCATCATGGTGTTGCGCATCTGCCGGGCCAGGGTGGCGCCCACGAACACGCCGTCCAGCCAGAAGCCGGCGCTGGCGGTGAGCGGCAGCAACAGCATCCAGGGCAGGTAGGTGGTGGCGGTGTCGCGCACCCCCGGCAGGTCGGTGAGCAGGCGGATCAGCGGGCCGCCGCCGGCGACGAAGGCCAGCAGCGCCGCCGCGGCGATGATCAGCGTCCACTTGCCGGTGCCGGCCACCGCCGCGTCCAGCGCGCGCCGGTCACGGCGGCCGGTGGCGTCGCCCACCAGGGCCTCGGCGGCGTTGGCGAAACCGTCCAGGGTATTGCTGAGCAGCAGCAGGAAGGTGATCAGCACCGCGTTGGCGGCCAGCACCGTGTCGCCCAGCCGCGCGCCCTGGGCGGTGAAGAAGAAAAACACCGTCAGCAGCGCCAGGCTGCGGATAAAAATATCCCGGTTCACCGCCAGCAGTTGCAGCATCGGCGCCACCTGTTTGAGCGCGCCCACCGGCAGCGCCCGCCAGGCGGCGCCGAAGATCTCCCGGCGCAGCCAGAACAGCCCGCCGGCCAGGCCCAGGTATTCGGACACCGCGCTGGCCACCGCCACGCCGCGCACGTCGAAATGCCACACCTGCACCAGCAGCACATCCAGCAGCACATTGCTGGAGTGCATCAGAACGGTCATTTTCAGCGGCACGCTGGTGCGGTGCAGGCCGATGGCGAAGCCGATCAGCGCGAAATTCCCCAACGCCGCCGGCGCGCCGAGAATACGGATGCCGATGTATTCCCGCGCCAGCCCCTGCACCTCGTCGCTGCCGCCCAGCAACCACAGCGCCGCGTCGCTGAGCAGCGGCCGCAGCAGGATCAGCGCGCTGCCCACCAGCGTCGACAACAGCAGCGCCCGCAGCAGCACCACCAGGGTGGCCTCACCGGCGCCGCGCGCCTGGGAGGTGAACCCGGTGGTGCCCATGCGCAGAAAGTTGAACGAGAAGTACAGAAACATGAAGACGTTGCTGCCCAGCGCCACCGCCGCCAGATACACCGGCGAATCCAGATGGCCGACCACGGCGGTGTCCACCAGGCCGAGCAGCGGCGCGGTGATGTTGGAGAGCAGCAACGGCCACGCCAGCATCCAGATGCGGCGGTCCAGGGCGGGGTCCTTCGCGATCATGGCTAGGCGTCGGGTCGGCGCAGCAGGGTGAAGCCGAACAACACGGCGGCGGCCACCACGATCGACGGGCCCACCGGAGTGTCCGCGTACCAGCTCATCGCCAGCCCCAGGGACACGGAGGCCAGCCCCAGCAGGCTGGCCAGGGCGGCCATCTGTTCCGGGGTGCGCGACAGGCGGCGGGCACCGGCGGCGGGGATCACCAGCAGCGAGGTGATCAGCAGCACGCCGACGGTACGGATGGCGCCGGCGATCAGCAGCGCCAGCAGCAGCATCAGGATCAGCCGGGTGCGGGTCACCGGCACGCCTTCCACCTGGGCCAGGTCCTCGTTCACGGTGATGCTGAGCAGCGCCCGCCAGTGCCACGCCAGCAGCACCAGAATCAGTACCGCGCCGGCCCACAGCGCCAGCACGTCGCCCCAGTTCACCGCCAGCAGATCGCCGAACAGGTAGGCGAACAGATCCACCTGCACGCTTTTCTGCAGGCTGATGGCGATCACGCCCAGCGCCAGGGTGGTGTGGGCGACGATGCCCAGCAGGGTGTCGCCGGTGATCTGGCGCTGCTGCTGCAGCCCCGCCAGGGCGCCGGCGATGGCCAGGCAGGCCACCACCACGGCGACGTACAGGTTCACGTCCAGGGCCAGGGCCAGGGCCGCGCCCAGCAGGGCGCCGTGGGCCAGGGTGTCGCCGAAGAACGCCATCCGCCGCCAGACCACGAAGGACCCCATGGGGCCGGCCACCAGGGCCACCGCCAGGCCCGCCAGCAGCGCCGGCGCGAGCAGTTCAATCATGGTGGTGGCCCCCCGTGTGCCCCTGGTGGTCGTGGTGCGGGTCGCCGCTCAGGTCATGGTCGTGGTCATGATCGTGGGTGTATACGGCCAGATTGGGCATGCCGCCGCTGGGGCCGAACAGGCGGTGGTAGGCCGGGTCGCGGCTGACCGCCTCCGGGGTGCCGGAGCAGCACACATGGTGGTGCAGGCAGACCACCTGGTCGGTGCGCGCCATCACCAGGTGCAGATCATGGGAGATCAACAGGATGCCGCAGCCGGTCTCGTCGCGGACCTGGCCGAGCAGGCCGTAGAGGGCGTCCTGGCCGGCCACGTCCACGCCCTGGGCGGGCTCGTCGAGCACCAGCAGGTCGGGCTTGCGCAGCAGCGCCCGGGCCAGCAGCACCCGCTGCATTTCGCCGCCGGACAGCCCGCGCACCGCGCGCCGGCGCAGATGGGCCACGCCGGTGCGTTGCAGGGCGTCGCGGCGGGCGCGGGTGCGGCCCGGCGCCGCCAGCCAGAGAAAGCGGTCGACGGTCAGCGGCAGGCTTTCATCCACCTGCAGGTGCTGGGGCATGTAGCCCACGCGCAGGCCCGGGCGGCGCTCCACGCGGCCGCGATCGGGCCGCGCCAGGCCCAGCACCAGCCGCGCCAGGGTGCTCTTGCCGGCGCCGTTGGGGCCGATCAGCGTGGTGATGCGGCCCGGCTCCAGGGTCAGGGAGACGTCGTCGAGCACGCTGTGCGCCCCATACGCCAGGCCGGCGCCGTGCACCGCCACCAAGGTTCCCGTGTCAGCCCGCTGCTGCGACATGTAACAGCCCCCGTTGAACAAAGCGGTGATGATATACTATTTCCCCGGTCAATCGCTTGGGCCCGGCGGCGCCGTTCCGGCTTGACGGCTCGGGCACACTGATTGCACTGACGCTCCCGATGAGCACTTTCACGGTTCCGGACATACCCATGCGATACCTGCTCGTTCCTCTTTTGTTGGCGCTGTGCGCGCCGTTACCGGCGCGTACCCTGGTGGCCAGCGTCGAGCCCCTGGCCATGGTGCTGCGCGATCTGTACGGCGACAGCGCCGAGGTGGTCACCCTGCTGGAGGCCAACCAGAACCCGCACAACCCGATGTTGTCGCCGCGCCAGATGCTCACCCTGCGCCGCGCCGACCTGCTGGTGTGGCTGGGCGAGGCGGCGGAGCCGGCGGTGGCCAGCCTGGCGGCGAAACGTGACGGCGACAGCCTGGCGTTGCTGTCGCTGCCCGGCGTCACCCGCCGCGAGGGCGGCCACCGTCATGACGGCGAGCACGACCACGGCCACCACCACGAAGCCGGCGAGCTGGACCCGCATCTGTGGCTGGACCCGCGCAATATGGCGCTGCTCGCCAAGGCCCTGGGCGACCGGGATCAATTGCCCGAGGGGCAGCCGGCGGCGTTCCTGGCCGACCTGGAACGGACCGAAACGGCGCTGCGGAAGCGTCTGGCGCCGGTGGCCGATACCCCCTGGCTCACCTTCCACCACCCCTGGGGCTACTTCCAGCAGCGGCTGGAGCTGCGCGCGCCGGTGATCGTCAGCGAGCAGCTCGGCGCCGGCCCCAGCAGCCGTCGCTTCGTGGCGCTGGCGCAGCAGCTGGAAAGCGAACAGGTGCGCTGCGCGATCCTCGAGCCGGAGGCCCAGGCCGACCTGGTGGCGCGCCTGTGCCCGGACTGCCGGCGGGTGGCCCTGGACCCGCTCGGCCGCGACGTCCCCGCCCGTGACCAGGGCGATGATTACAGCCACTGGCTGAGCGAACGGGTGGCGGCGACGTTCGCCACCTGTCTGGCGCGATGACGCGGGACTGGCCCGGGCGCCGTTTTTTGGCCCGACCGGGTCCATTGAGCCGGCGCGTGAAACCGGTATGCTGATGCGTTTGTCGGGTCAAGGAGAAGGCATGGGGCAGTCGCAGGGTGCGCAAGACGAATCGGCCACGGAGGTCCTGCCGGACCTGGGCCGTCTCGCGCTCACATGCTGGGATTACGCCTGGCCGCTGCGGCGCGAATACGGCCCCGGCGGCGGCGCCGTGGAGCGCGCCCTGGACGAAGCGGTGGAACGCGGCTTCAACGCCGTTCGCCTGGACCCCTATCCGCATCTGCTGGCCACGCCGGCCAACAGTGTCCACCTGGACCGTTGCGAAATCTTCGCCGAGCCGGACGCCCGCCGGGGCATCGGCGCCGGCGCCGAGACCGTGCAGATTCGCAAAGCGTTCCGGCGCCTGCTCAACGGCGCCGCCGACCGTGGCCTGAAGCTGTGGCTGAGCGGCTTTTTTATCGCCGACAGCCGCGCCCGCCGCTCGTTCGTGCGCCGCCCCGCCGACTTCATCGACGTTTGGGTGCAGACCCTGGAACTGGTGCGCGAATGGGGCCACCTGGACACCGTGGTGGCGGTGGATTTCTGCCACCATTTTCCGTTTCCGCCCTGGAGCCACGGCGTTATCCGCCGGGTGTTCGGCCAGCCGCCCCAGCGGTCCCTGCCGGAGCGTTGGCGCAACGAGCAGGAGCAGGCGGTGGAGCAGTACCTGCTGGAAGTGCCGCGCGCCCTGCGTGCGCTGTTTCCGACCATCCATTTCGGGGTCAGCGCCGCCGCCGGCGAGACCGACCATCTGCGCCAACTGGACACCAGCGAGCTGGATTTCCTGGAACTGGGCCTGTGGCTGGACGACGACCCGCGCTACCGGCTGGCCACCGGCGCCGATCTGCCGGTGCCCGGGCTGCTCGACCGGCGCCTGGGCGCGCCGCTGCGGCGGGCGCTGATGGAAGCCACCGGCGAGCACTGGCGCGGCCGCCTTCAGCAGCAGCTACAGCGGCGGCTGGCGTTCACCCGCCTGCGGCGCCTGCAGCCGGTGCTCGGTGAAGGGTATCTCAATCCGCAGGCGACCCCGGAGCAGCTGCCCCGGGGCTGGGCCGGCTTCACCGAGGCGCTGGTGGGCCAGGCGGTGGCGGACGGCGTGGCGGTGATGACGCCCACCAGCCTGGCCCGGCCGCACAGCCCCTGGCTGTGGCGGGAAGCCGACTGGCTGGCGCATCTCAATCATCTGATTCTGACCGGCCCGGGCCGTTAGTCGTCGCCATCGCCGAGGGCGTTAAAGCGATAGCCGAAAATCCGCGCGAACTCGGCCGGGTCCTTGCTGCCCTGGCCCTCCGACTCCCCGGACACCGGCCCGGCCAGACGCGACAGCCAGAAGCGCAGCGCCGCCACCGCCAACGCCAGCGCCAGCACCGATTCGTCCCACTCGCCGCCGCCGTCCCGGTAGCCGGCCAGCAAGGCGCCCTGCCGGCGCGGTACCGGGCGCCCGTCCGAGGCCACCGCCCAGTCGTTCAGCGCCACCGCCAGATCGTACTCGGGCCGTTCCAGGCAGGCGTTGTAGAAATCCAGCACCCCGGTGAGCCGGCCCTCGGCGTTGAACAGCGCGTTGTCGCGGAACAGATCGCCGTGGATCAGGGTGCGGGTGGCGGGCACTTTCCGCCAGCGGCGCAGCACGGTATCGGCGCGGTGCTGGTCGTCTTCATTCAGGCGGCACAGGTGCTCGCCCAGGCTTTTCAGGCGCCGGCGCTCGTCGGGCAGCGCCTTTCCCGCTTCCGTCGGCTGGCGGTGCAGGGCGGCGAGCAGGGCGCCCACCTGCCGGCAGTGCTCGCTGCCCACCTCGAAACAGTGCTCGCCGGGCAGGCGCGGCACCAGCACCGCCGGCTTGCCGGCCACGTGGCGCAGCCGCTGGCCGTGGCGGTCCACCAGCGCCGCCGGCACCGGCAGGCCCGCCGCCGCCAGGGTCGCCAGCAACGCCAGATAGGGCGCCAGGGCCTCGCCGTCGAACTGCTCGAACACGGTCAGGACCACCGCCCGCGGGCCGCCGTCCTCGGCCCGGGCGTCGATCAGGAAGGTGCTGTTCTCAATGCCGTGGCGCGCCGCCTGCGCGTGCTCCAGCCGCAGCGCGTAGTCGGCCAGCAGGGCGGCCAGATCCCGATCATCGACACGGGTATAGACGGACATCAACATTTCCTAGTGTTCAACGCGAAAAAAGGCCGGGGATGACCGGGCCGTTTGCTTGGGGCGATGGTATAACCCCTGTCCATTGGTGGAAATACACGCCGGGTTTAATTAAGGAGAAACCATGTCCCTGCAACACAAGATCGAGCGCACCACGGTGCGGACCCTGATGAAAATGCCCGGCGCCCTGGCCGGCCGGCTGGCCGGCATGGTGGAAAGCGTCAGCCGCGAGGGGCTGGACCCCAAGCTGCGCCTGCTGCTGGCCCTGGGTGACGGTCGCAAGGGCTTCCACGAGTTGCCGCTGGCCCAGGGCCGCGCCCTCTACGGGCACATGATCGACATGCTCGACGTGGACCGGCAGGAGGTGGCGCTGACCCGGGATATCCGCGTGCCGGTGGAAGGCGGCGATATGCTGGTGCGTCTGTATCGCCCCAAGAGCGCGCCCACCGAGGACAGCCCGGCGATCATGTTCTTCCATGGCGGCGGCTTCACCATCGGCAGCGCCGTGGAATACGACCGCCTGTGCCGCCACATCGCCAACGTCACCGGCGCGGTGGTGCTGAATGTGGACTACCGGCTGGCGCCGGAACACCCCGCGCCCACCGCCGCCGACGACTGCATCGCCGCCTGGCGCTGGCTCGGTGAGCAGGCCGGCGACCTGGGCATCGACACCCGGCGTCTGGCGACCATGGGCGACAGCGCCGGCGGCAATCTGTCCATCGTGGTGGCCCAGCAAGCGGCGCTCCAGGGGCTGTCCGTGCCCAAGCTGGTGGTGGCGGTGTACCCGAAAACCGACGGCGCCTCGGATATGCCCTCGATCACCCAGCTCGGCGGCGGCCAGGGCGGGCTGGACGGCGACATGATCCACTGGTTCCACAACCATTACATCCAGGACGACACTCTGGTGGGCGATTACCGCATCTCGCCGCTGCGCAACCCGGACATTGCCGGCCACCCGGACACCATCGTGGTCACCGCCACCGACCCGCTGCGCGACGAAGGCCTCGCCTACAGCGAGAAGCTCAAGGACGCCGGCGTCAACGTGGTCAACCTGGACTACCCGGAACTGGTGCACGGCTTCATCACCATGGGCGGCGCCATCCCCAGCGCCCGCAAAGCGGTGAACGCCATCACCCGGCAGATCAAAGAGCGCCTCTGACCGCGGATCCTGTGGGAGCGGGCCCGCTCCCACAAGGCGCTCCTGCAAGGTCTTGCGTTACACTATGCGCTCCATGTCTTATCCAACCCCAAGGACTGCCATGACCGAGCGTAAACCGATCATCCTTGTCGACGGCTCCTCCTACCTGTACCGGGCCTTCCACGCGCTGCCGCCGCTGACCACCTCCACCGGCCAGCCCACCGGCGCGGTGCGCGGCGTCGCCTCGATGCTGCGCAAGATGATCAACGACTACGACCCCGAGTACATGGCGGTGGTGTTCGACGCCAAGGGCAAAACCTTCCGCGACGAGCTGTTCGAGCAGTACAAGGCCAACCGGCCGCCGATGCCCGACGAGCTGCGCGAGCAGGTGCAGCCGCTGCACGACCTGATCCGCGCCATGGGCCTGCCGCTGATCATCGAGGACGGCGTCGAAGCCGACGACGTGATCGGCACCTTCGCGCGCATTTTCAGCGCCGAACAAAAGCCGGTGCTGATCTCCACCGGCGACAAGGATATGGCACAGCTGGTCAACGACCACGTCACCCTGATCAACACCATGAACAACGCCGTCTACGACATCGACGGCGTGCGTGAAAAATTCGGTGTCGGCCCGGAGCTGATTATCGATTTCCTGGCGCTGATGGGCGACAAGGTGGACAACATTCCCGGTGTCCCCGGCGTCGGCGAAAAGACCGCGCTGGCGCTGCTCACCGGTCTGGGTTCGCTGGAAAAGATTTACGACAACCTGGACAAGGTCGCCGAGCTGAATTTCCGCGGCGCCAAGTCCATGGGCAAGAAACTGGAAGAACACCGCGAGCAGGCGTTTCTCTCCTACGAGCTGGCCACCATCAAGGTGGACTGCGAAATCAAGGAAGCCCTGGACGAACTCAAACTGCTGACGCCCGACGCGGAAAAGCTGGCCGGTTACTACCGCGATCTGGAATTCAAAGGCTGGCTCAATGAATTGCTGGAAGGCGACGACCCGGCGGTAGAGGGCGCTCCGGACATCGAGAGCGAACAAAGCATCGACCGGGACGGCTACCAGACCGTGCTTACCGAGGAAGAACTGGACGCCTGGCTCGACAAACTTAAGAAAGCCGAGCTGTTCGCCTTCGACACCGAAACCACCAGCCTCAATTACATGGAAGCGGACCTGGTGGGCGTCAGCTTCGCCACCGCCGCCGGCGACGCCGCCTACGTGCCCTTCGGCCACGACTATCCGGGCGCGCCGGATCAGCTCAACCGCGCTCTGGTACTGGACAAGCTCAAGCCCGTTCTCGAAGACGAACAAAGCAAAAAAGTCGGCCAGAACCTCAAGTACGACATGAGCGTATTGGCCCGCGCCGGCATCACCCTGCGCGGCGTGGAATACGACACCATGCTGGAATCCTATGTGCTCGACTCCGTGGCCACCCGCCACGATATGGACTCCCTGGCGCTGAAATATCTGGGCCACAAAAACATCAGCTTCCAGGAGATCGCCGGCAAGGGCGTCAAGCAGCTCACCTTTAACCAGGTCGGGCTCGATGAAGCCGGCCCCTACGCCTCCGAAGACGCGGACATCACCCTGCGCCTGCACCAGACCCTGTGGCCGCGCCTGGAAAAAGAAGCGGGCCTGAAAAGCGTGTTCCACGACATCGAAATGCCGCTGGTACCGGTGCTCAGCCGCATCGAGCGCAACGGCACCTACGTGGACGCGGACATGCTCAAAAAGCAGAGCACTTTTCTCGCCAAGCGCATGATGGAGCTGGAAGAAAAAGCGTTCGAGGAAGCGGGCCAGAAATTCAATCTCGGCTCGCCCAAACAGCTCGGCGAAATCCTTTATGAAAAACTGGAAATCCCGGTCATCAAGAAGACGCCCAAGGGCGCACCGTCCACCGCTGAAGCCGTGCTTCAGGACCTGGCGCTGCAAGGTTATCCGCTGCCCCAGGTGATCATGGACTACCGGGGCGTTTCTAAACTCAAGAACACCTACACCGATAAGCTGCCGGAACTGATCAACCCCACCACCGGTCGGGTGCACACCTCCTACCACCAGGCGGTGGCCGCCACCGGCCGGCTGTCCTCCAGTGATCCGAACCTGCAGAACATTCCGGTGCGCAGCGAAGAAGGCCGCAAAATCCGCCTGGCGTTCTCGGCGCCTGAAGGCCGCAAGATCGTCGCCTGCGACTACTCACAGATCGAGCTGCGCATCATGGCGCACCTGTCCGGCGACAAGGGCCTCACCCACGCCTTCGAGAATAACCTGGATATTCACCGCGCCACCGCCGCCGAAGTCTGGGGTAAAACCCTCGACGACGTCAGCGACAACGAACGCCGCAACGCCAAGGCCATCAACTTCGGCCTGATCTACGGCATGAGCGCCTTCGGCCTCGCCAAACAACTCGGCATCCCGCGCGGCGAAGCCCAGGAATACATCGACCGCTACTTCGAAAAATACCCCGGCGTGAAACGCTACATGGAA